>LIDZ01007256.1_pt1 | contig 94049 bp, 99 predicted proteins | sample 644651 | NCBI WGS metagenome assembly LIDZ01 (sample SAMN03856242, study PRJNA289617) | food metagenome | isolation source: wine grapes on drying loft during traditional withering process | host: Vitis vinifera cv. Corvina | place: Italy: Gargagnago di S. Ambrogio di Valpolicella | collected 2014-01
TTGGTCGCCAAGAGGGATATCGGAGAAGCTTATTCAGGCGACACATTCAACCAGCTAAGTCTAACGACCCGTTCCCTTTGGTAACTTAAGCTGCTTGAACGTCAGGAATGCGAAACGTTATACGAAAGAATTGCATGTGAAAAAATAAAGGAGATCTTTGCTTGATGAATATTCAAAGAAGTAAAAGCTTAAGAGAAAAACTTGCAATAAATCATCAGAAAAATTTTGCTAAGAAGGTTTTTCAAGAACTTTCAATTTCATTCAAACTTAACGAAGTGCTATTCGGGAAAGAGCGTGACGATTTATTAGAGATCTTAAGAATTAATTCCAGGGTATTAAGTGTTACTTCATATAATCCGACAGATGAAGAGATTGATACATTAACTGGCGATAGAATATATATAGAATTAGGTTTTAAACATAAAGTTGATGAAATACTAAAGTTATTGAGCCCATTAGATAACAACCCAAAAGCATATTTATGGTTCATTCATGTGGAAAGCCCTATTTTTGTGACAGGGATAAATGATCTCATTAGTGTGATTCGGAACATTTGTCAATTTAGTGCGTTTGATTTTATTATATCAACCCAAAACTTTGAAACGGGATTGTGGTGGTTATGTAGAAAATGATTATAACCCTGATGAAATAATATATGAATTAGAAGCATGGGGGATTTTCGAAGGAGTTATCAGAGATGGCAATTCCATCGTATAACATCGCTTTCAACGTTGCGGATCGGCTATCCGATCCTTGTTCCGGGAGAGGCATTTCGGGGAAGTGATTCACTGGATACATCCCACCGCCTAACTGCCGCATGCGGCAGCCGGCTTATCTGGCCTTAAGGCGATGAGACATCGTGGATGCGGAAACGTTATATGAACCAAGGCGAAATACTATTAAAGTCAATTTCAAAAATGAAAAATTTTAAAAACCAAGGAGTGTATATGAAGAAAATTGGTATAATCGCAGCGTGGGAGCCAGAACTTGAATATTTGTTAAATCATTACAAACCTATTAAAACTGAATCAATTGCTGCTTGGACATTTAATACTCACCAGTTAGCAAATTTTCAAATTATTTCGGTAGTAACTGGAGTTGGAAAGGTTAAAACAGCAAGTTGTACGCAACTATTAATAACAAATTATATTCCAGACGAAATATTTATGACGGGAATTTGCGGAGGGTTATCAGAGGTTGTTAGCGGTGGAGATACTATTGTTGCAGATAAAACTATACAACATGACGTAACAGACGCTGGTATCTCTAATGATCCATTGGATGCCTACCTGGGAAGAAGTAGCATGATAAATTCAACTAAAGAGATCATTTCTATGTTTAAAGAATTTTCAAAAAATACAGCAGAACGAGTGCATTTTGGAACATTTATTTCGGGCGATCAGCGAATACGCGATAATGAGTTAAGGTACAAGCTGATGACAGACTTTGCAGCAATTGCAGTAGATCAAGAAATGGCAGCATTTGCTCATGTTTGTTACCTGAACCAAATAGATTTTATGGGTCTAAAATCAGTATCAGATCAAGCAAATGCAAACACTATCAACGATCAAAAGCTATTCAAACAAATTGCTTGTGTAAACGCATGTAAATTATTAATGGATTTTTTAGATTATAGCCAGAGAAAGATAACCACATGACTTTGAAAGAAAATTCGATGAAGGCCTTGGCATCATATAAACATTGGGGGCGACTTCAGTAGCAGGGAAGCAGAGTTCAGCCGGACAACCACTGAGAGCCTTAGTCTGACGACCCGTTCCCTGACGGTTACTTAAGGCTCTCGTGTTAGTGAATACAAAACGTTAGGCGAAATCGTCAAAAAACCTCATTATCAAAACATTAGAAAGTTGGTATCAAAGATGAGCATAAAGATCAAATGTGTTGCAGGTGTAATTATGCTAGACGGAATGAATAGAGTGTTACTACAAAGAAGAGGGGATGATAACAACTGGTGTATACCTGGTGGTGGAATGGATCTAGGAGAGACAGTTGAAGAGACTGCAAAACGAGAGGTTTACGAAGAGACAGGACTCATTATTAAAGAAATGAAGCTATTTAATGTGTATTCTGGAGAAAGTCAGTATCATATATATCCTGATGGAAATGAATTTTATTTTGTGAATGTCGTTTATGTAAGCAGAGCATACAAGGGAGATATGTTAATAGATGGGGAGGAAACAAAGGAATTAAAATACTTTGATATATACGAACTTCCTCAATCCCTCTCAAAGACGAATGTACCTGTTATTGAAGATTTAAGAAGAAGATTAAGTGAAATTAAGTAAATAGACATTACATAGTTGGTTATTCAATGAAGTTGACGACATCTCCTAACAATGCATTTCTACGTCGTCACTGACGCTCCTTAATCGCCAAGAGGTTTTTCAGGGAAGTGGATTCGACACATCCAACCGGCTAATTGGCGAAGCCACCCGGACCTACGGTCCTTAAGCTGCTTGAACGTTAGGAATGCCAAACGTTAGCCGAAATCATTGATTGTTGAAATACAAAAAAAAATTAAGGTAATATAGGGAGTCCTAAGTTTCGTTATGGATTTAATCAGTATAAGAAACAATCACTCAAAACCTTATAAAACATGAATATTTTAGTGTAGTCCACTGCGACTTCGTTGCGGACTCAGTAAAGCCAAGATCAAATCCAAAGCTTTAATGAATAGTACAAACTGGTAATTATTCATTTTGGGCTAGTTGAGCAGATGAAAACTTACAAAGGAGAGTAAAAGATATGCAATGTACAGTTGGGGATGTAAATATTTATTATGAAATTTATGGTGAAGGTACGCCAATTATAATGATTCATGGATGGAGCCCGGACCACAGGCTGATGAAAGGGTGCATGGAACCTGTCTTCCAAACGATTGATACAGCTTGGAAGCGTATATACTTTGATTTACCCGGGATGGGGAAAACCAAAGGAGAACGATGGATTACTAGTTCTGATCAAATGCTTGATTTGGTTCTTGGTTTTATTGATGCTGTCATCCCAAACCAGCATTTTGTCGTAGCAGGAGAATCCTATGGCGGCTATTTAGCCAGAGGAATAATTAATAAACGCCCTTCGATTGTGGATGGACTTCTTTTAATATGTCCTGTCGCAGAACAGGAAACACTAAAAGAAAATGGGGTTCATTTTCAGGTATTTGATAAAGATGAGGTTCTTTTGAGCAGTCTAACTAAAGAAGATAGGAATTATTTCGAAAGTGAAGGAATAAACGCATTACAAAACAAACGGGTATGGGAGAGGTTTAAAGAGGAAATCCTTCCAGGTCTAAAAATTGCCGACCAAACATTTTTGGAAAACTATCTAGCACAGCATGTTTCTTTTAGTTTCAATGTGGATGGCCTTGAAAATCCGTATATGAAACCTACACTTATGTTGACAGGAAGGCAAGATTCAATAGTAGGTTACCACGATTTATGGAAAATTATTGAAACGTATCCCAGGGCATCCTTTGTTTTACTTGATAGAGCCGGTCATAATCTGCAAATTGAACAGGATATTCTGTTCACAGAGACGGTAAAAGAATGGTTAAATAGAGTTACTCTAGAAATGGACTGACAGGTTATTATAAAGAAACCAATAGTCCATTGATCATCTAGCGTCAGAAGTTTTTCACCTAAGGGGAAATTTACTTGAAAATAGTCGTGATGAATGAACAAGAGGAATTTATGATTGCTAACCAAGAATAGTTAATTGCGGTATTATTGGAGGATAAAAAATGCAATTGAAGGAAGGTACTAAGAGCTTAGTAAATATTCATATAAAATATATATTTTCACATTCTCAGTCAATTGGGCTATTTGTTTACTTTGTATTTATTCTCGTCTAATTACGAGCAATTACCGTGGTATGACCCTGATTATTATAAGTACTTTCATTTAATTATTACTTTGCCAATACCTAGTTAATTCAAGATAAGAAATATAGAAGTAAGTGCTTGTCTTATTTGTCAGATTCATTAGAAGACTTTGAGTATAATAACAAAGTATTATATGATGCCATGCCGATGGGTTATACAACTCTTACTGTAATAGAGCGAGCATACTTCTTTGATCAGCTATTTGTAATATCAATTCTAGTAAATATTTGTTTAATTACGTATTTGAATTATAAAAATGATAGAAATGAGAAAGTAATTATAGTAGATAAACTAAGTGAACGATTTTCAAATTTTTGTTTCTTGCAAAAGAGGGACTTAGGTATTCTGACAATGATGCTAGATGGCAATTCGCCAGCTTTCGAAACAATCAATTATACGTAACAGATAGTCGAGTCAAGGGATTTAGAGTTAATAATGAATCCAACATATTTCTGACTAATAAATGGAGGATGAAGGTATGATGATAAATCAGGCTGAGTTATTATGGCAGCGCATTATAGAAAAAGGGACAATTAGGCAAGTAAACTTTGAAGAAACATTAAATCTACAGGCAGGTACAAAAGATGAAGATTTTCAGTTAATCGAAAATACACTTCACATTACACTTCCTGAAGAAATGAAAAAAATTTACAGGGTACATAACGGGCAGAATTGGAATATGGGGGTTAATTCCTTTGTAAGAAACCTAACACTTTCCCCAATTTCTCTAATTATAGATAACTGGAAGTTTTTACAGAATGAATTTGAGCCAGATGAGTTAGAACCAGATATCGATAGTGAAATTAAGCCTTTTCTTTGGAATCCCAAATGGATTCCAATCGCAGAGAACGGCGGAGGGGATTATCTCTGTCTTGATACAGATCCATCAGAAGCGGGAAGTGTAGGACAGGTGTTGTATTTTTGGCATGATTGGGGAAACCGTTCTGTTGAAGCGAGGAATCTATTTGAGTTTATCGAAATATGTATAGTGGAAGTAGAATCCCAACATTAATAAAGAGTAGCTCACGCTTCGGGCCATTTGGCCTTCGGGTTTTAGCATAAGAAATCAACTGCCAAAACTGCGGGTTTCTTATTATGCCGCGGTTTTGATAGCTCTACTATTTGATATAAACTATGATGCTTAACATATCTATCAATTACTTTCCCGAGATCAGACACAGTAAAATATCTTTACAAGACTTGGTGGTAATAAGTTTAGTCTATGACAGCCGGGATAATGTGTTCCTTAATCAGTGACCACCGATCACGAGGATTAATGATGAATTCGGATGCAATGGCTATGACTAGGTCTTTTTCAGGAATGCAACAAATGACATTACCACCATCGCCTAGTGCTGAGTATGCAAATACTCCGTCCTCTTCGCGTAACCACCATAGATAACCGTAATTATTGGGGTTCATCTCTGTTGATTCGTCAATCCATGTCTTGGAAATAATCAGATTATTGTCCTCCCAAATGCCACGGTTCAGGTATAGAAAACCAAAACGTGCCATATCACGGGGATTTAGCGTTAGTCCCCATCCTCCTGTGGAGTTACTGTTTGGATCGTTAACCCATCCTTTCACATTGTTACCGAATAAATCCTCAAACCCAAATGATGTCATTTCATAATCCGGGATTTCTTTCATGCCGATGGGTTTAAATAAGCGTTCGTTGGCAAACGCTCGGGCATTTTTTCCTGTGCTACGAGTGATGATGGCTGAAAGCAGGTGCGCCCCTGCGGTGGAATACTTAAAAGTTCCGATATTTCCATTTCCTTGTTGGCCTAACATATCCAGCGTATACTTTACCCAGTCAGGTTGCATACACATCTTGTCCAGCGGTTCTTGCCAGTCCTCAAATGGATAGGGAGCTGTCATCGTGAGAAGATGGCGAATGGTGATTTCTTGTTTCTGTCTATCAGCAGCATCGGGAACATATTCGGGGAAAAAATCCTGTACCTTCTGGTCTACATTTTTTATATATTTTGCGTCTATGGCAATACCAATGAGGGCAGATATGATGCTTTTCGTTACAGATGCCACATGGTGCGTATCATCCGGGCCATTGCCATTATAATATTTTTCATAAGCAATATATCCATTTCTGACAACAACAATACCATTTATATTGCTGTACTCGGAATTTATCACAGGTTCAAGCTCTGCAAGCTTTTCAGCGTTCATTCTCAAGTTTGCCGGGTCTAAGGCTTGCCATTCCGTAGTTGGCCAGTTGTTTCTTAACATAATAAATACCTCCTAAAAGATGTTTTTGTTTAGAGAGCGTTAAGGAAAATGTCAGGACTTGCTACTATTTTTTCTTTATAGGAAAATACACCTCGGTAACAATATCCTCAGGAACGGTGGCTTGATTGGGATCGGTTACATATACTTCATATGGTGATTTCACCAATTTATATCCTTCATGTTCTACCCATTCCCTCAGCTTCGCATATACCGATGTCAAATCTGAATATGAACCCTGTACAACAGACTTCGCACAAAGGCCTCCAGGATAATCTCTTGTTCCCTTTACAATCTCCGCTACCTTGATGGCAAACTCTGTATCATTGCCGGTAGGATTGTATTCAGGGCTGTGATAAATAGTCATTGGCGTACCAAGCAAGGTGAGTTTTTCAGTAGCAATCTTTTCAAATAGCCTCCTAAAATACTTTCCATATCCTGTAACGTAGTCATCACTACTTATCATCTGACGCATATAAAGAATATTCATTGGCTGGGTTTCAACAAGTTGTACTTCTATATGGTCAAGGTATGACATAATGGGTATGCCTTTCTCTAAATTTAAAATATCATTACTCATTTGTTTTAGGGTATATTCAAAAGCATTTATCTTCTCCTGTATTTCCCTTCTCTTGTGATTAAGGGCAGACATAAGTTTCTCTTCTGATAGATCCTTTTCCAATTCTAGAATGGCTTTGATTTCTTCCAGAGAGAAATCATAAGATTTCAAACGGTTGATATAGAGCATCTTTTTTAGTTGCCTGATGGAATAATATCTATAACCGTTCTCAGGATTAATCTCATCCGGATTAATTAATCCAATTTCATCATAATATCGTAGCGTTTTTGTAGACACTTCGCATATCTTTGAGAATTCTCCAATCGATAGCAAGAGGTCACCTCCATTCTTTATATTTTTATACGGACTAAATACTTTAAACATCGATACTTTGTTCAATTTCACTATGCACCTTACCCTAAGGGCAAAGTCAACTGCAAAAATATTAGTGCTTCTTTAGTTAGGTAATCAAAAAAGCAGGCTTGTGCCTGAATTTCAGGTGTGTATCCACCGCCTACTGCAATGACACGGAAATAATAGTCATTTCCATTGCATTTGAAACAGGAGAAACGTTTGAATGGTATGCTGGCCTTATGTGTGGATATCTCAGATGATTAGGGGATTAGCGAACATCAAAAAAACTCTATAAGTCATTATCTCATAGATACTTTTCAGAAAACGGTCAGTTTAGTGTAACTATAAGCTTCAATATTCGTCTTATGTTATAAGAGGTGAAAAGTTTTTAACTGTTCTAATAGGTGGTTGTAGGTGGTGGAGGCTTCTAAACTGGCAGAGCCACCCGAAATTTTGGTCCTTAAGCAGTTTGGACGTCAGAAATATGCAACGTTATCGGAAATATATGCAAAGTTTATTGTGGGGGTGATTCATATATTAATAACACTTTTACTCATTACATGCTTTTTATTTTTGTCTTCTTGTAGTGGATCTTATAATTCCAATGAAGCAATAGAACGAGGAGATATTGTAGAATTGCATGGACAAGTAACCAATTTAGAGAGAGTGGATACATTTCTCAATAATATTGAAGATGATAAGAAAGATGACATACGAATTACTATGTACACTATTGAGGGAGATCCTATTTATTAATTTTGATGGGAGTACCATTAAATACAAGTATGATAATTCAAACGATAAATTTGGATCAAATAACGTAAGAACCACCAACTGCGAGAAATTGAGTAAAACAAATGAAGAGTCGATGATTGAATATAAATTAGGAGGATGTTCGGGAGAAAACGCTGAAATCGGCAAGCAATTCAGCTTTAGAGTAAAGCCATAAGGAAAATATAGCTATCTATTATTTGAGAGTATTCCACGTTGGTTATTATGAAAACTTTTATTTACATGGTGAGGCACGGAGAATCACCTAAAACAGAAGGGAACGAAAGAACACGTGGGCTTACTGACAAGGGTAGGTCAGATGCCCATTTAATAACTGAATTATTGAAAGATGAGGGAATAGATACGTTAGTTTCAAGTCCATATAGAAGGGCAATTTTAACAATAGAAGAATTAGCTGAGTCATTAGGTAAAGAAATATTAGTTTTTGAAGATCTGAGAGAAATGGTTTTTGTAAGTGACGATACTATATTGTCTGATAAGGAAGTGTATCCATTAGTAAAAGAAATGTTCTCTAACCCAGACTTTTCGTTAAATGGAGGGCAATCTCTTAATATTTGTCAGAATCGCTCTATAACAACTTTGAGAAATATACTAAAGATACATAAAGGGCAGAATATTGTAATAGGAACCCATGGGGCTATCATGACATTAATGATGGGATACTTTGACAGTCAATATGACCTGGATTTTTTATTAAAGACTTCAAAACCCGATATATTCAGGATGGAATTCAATGAAGAAGAATTAATCGAAGTAAAAAGATTGTGGAAATGATTTTGATAGTTATTCAAAGTTGGCTGTGACCCCATATAACATCGATTCACACGGCGGACCGGTAAGCAGTCCATTGGACCGACCGAGGAATTTCAGAGAAGTGATGTCAGGCAGACACACCTGCACTTGCTAAGTGGCGGAGTGATCCGAGCCTTGTGGTCCTTAAGGAAGTCTTAAGCCAGTTATGTGTCGTAAATGCATCAACGTTAGACAAAATGAATTATGGAGGGTGTTATGAAGGCAACTCAGGATGTACTTCGGGTATGGCGACAATTTGACCATTATCCTATGGAGACCATTACTAAGGCATGGTATTATTTACAACACGATCGAAACAAACAAAGAAGTGTAGCTTTGATGAAAGAGCATCGTAATCAGTTCGGAACCTCTGGAAATTGCTTTGATCTAGCACTATGGTTAATGGAGGAGTTTAAATCAGAAGGGATTTTTTCATATGCTATTGGTCATGATTTGAAAACTCCGAATGCTCACGTAGCAGTGATAGCAGTTAACGAAGCGGGCAATAAATATTTTTGTGATTTAGGAGATCTATGGGTAAATCCAATATTAATTGAAAGAAATAGTGATGACTATAGTGAAGAAGAATTAGATGGATTTGTGACCGGTGGAAAGGTCAAGGTTGAAGTTGACCTTATTGAAATAAATTTTAAGTTCATAAGACCTAATGGTAAAGTGAGTCAACAGAAATTTGATTTACAACCTATTCAATTTAATAGATTAATAGATGCAGCTAATTATTCACAATCATTGATTAGACATCCGCTTGTCGAGATGCGTATTTTCACGCCCGATGAGGTGCTTCACTGGGAGTTTGATAGCTGGAATAGTTTTATTAGTTCAAATAGTGGTCTTAAGAATGAATCTAAATTAATCAATAACAATGAATGGGCAGAAAGAATATACTTACAGACAGGAATTAACAAAGACATTATTATTAAATCCTTGGATGTGTATTTGAGGATGCTCCATAATTAACTTCGTCTAACAAAATATTCCTACATCGTTGCTGACGCTCTTCGGTCGCCAAGGGGATTTTCGGAGAAGCAGATTCAGGGGACACATCCAACCGGCTAAGTTTGACGACCCGGTGGACGTCAGGAATGCGCAACGTTAGGTGAAATATCCTTAAGGGAGATATAAAGATGAAAGTCTATTCATATAAATTGATGCCTTGGACATCAGGTCAAACTTCTGCAGGTCTGAACGCAATTCAAAGTCAAAAGTTACTTTTAAATGGATTATTGTTTGCTACTAATATTCCGACCATTTTTACTATTGAGAACTTAATTCAAATTGAAATTTGTTCTGAATGTTTTGAACCTGGATGTAGTAGCGGGGGATATGTTCAAGTTTTTGATGAGAACGAATTAATAATTTGGAAAGAACCATTAAATGAAATATCTAATATAAGAGAAGAACCGGCTCAAGAGCTAAGACATGGAACTGTGTTTTGGGAGAGGGAATTGTATCGCTCTTTTATGAAAGAAACGACAAAGAACAATAACTTTCATTCCGAGAAATTATCAACAAAACAAGCAATTGATCTATGCAGACTAGCATGACAAGCTGATGAAAGTGAGATTATCGAGGAGTTATTCCGTGTTACAGAATTCGTGTGGAACGGGAATTCAAAGCTTGTGAAATATTACATTGAAAACACCTGTCGCAAGTGTCTGAGGGATGTTGTGCAAACAAGCTGCAAACAATAGGCTAAAGTAAGCAGTTGCAAGATTGCCCTAGTCAACCACACACCAACAGTCGGGACAGGTTACCGTTGAGAACTTGTACACCTTGCTAAGGTCTGTCCACAAACAAGTACGGTAAACCCTTTACTGGTTAAGAAGGAGTAAGAGTACCTTAGGGAGTCATTAACTTGAGTTTTGTTGGTGTTCTTCCTGACCTCCAGTTTTGAGTCGCCCACAACAGGAAAGCGGGGTTCGAGGGAGTAGGCGCAGCAAAGTACAATCCATCCACAACATAAAGGAGCGTGAGCAAGAGTCGTTTCGAGTGTGTGGTTTAAAGTAGCTTAAATGTACAGTTCCGCCGCTAATTGTGAACATTAAAAAGGGCTATTATTCATCCACAAACCCCGTAGGGTCAAAACCTTGATTCAATTAAAGGACTTTGCTAAAAAGGAATTATAATAAATATAATATATTTAATTTAAGTTTTTACTTACTTTGTTGTCACCTGTGCTACCTTTTGTCACTTTGTCACTACTTTTTTTAGTTTTCAAGGTGCCTTTGTTTTCCTATGTTACTCTCTAGGGTATGATGAGCTGACTGGCCATACATTAATTCGATTACATCAGGACTTTCAATTCATATAAACAATCAATACTTCAATTTTAATACGTATTTCTTGTATGTGAGTCTTTCGATATTTATATGGTCGCTGTATTATGTAGTCCACAAAGTCATAATATTGAAGAAAAGAAGGGTGGAACGATTTTTACAAGAAGCTAGGTTTTGAAGTGTTTGGTATTATTCAGAACGCGGGAAGACACACTCATTATTATTTGAAGAAGGATATATAGAAAGGATAATAATAGGGTTCGGAGAAAAAACGAAGAGGGAATCGAAAAGTAATTACTTTCTCTCATCCCAATTCCATACCTCAATGTACCCCAAACGGAATTGACGAAATTCCGGTCTTATTGTCAGCTTCTCAAGCTCCCGTATAGGCCCTGTGACGGTTGCACCGTAAACCTGAACGCCATTTTTTTGTAAATAAGCAAGTCGGAGTTTATCTTGATCCACACCATTATATTTAATGTTTGTGGTCATCCATTTTAGATCAGACATCATATAATCGACATGTTCGATCATTCTTTCTTTATCCTTAGCCGCAAAATACAGTTGCCACATGGAAAGCCTATTGTTCTCCTCAAACACAGTCATCGGTTTCAGCGTTAAGTGAGGAACGTAATAATCCGTATCTCCGCCAACAGAATGAGATGTGTCAAAATCCTTAAGCTCTCCTGCAAATACAGGCATTCCGGTTACTACAACGTCATAACTATGGAGTAACTCCATTAGCTGCTCCGGAGACATCAATGTACTTATAGAAAATGACAACTCGGCCACATTTCCGTCTTCAATCCTCCCTAATTGGTCAATGTCATCTTCTTGACGAGGTTCGTCCTTCTTCTCTTTATCAAACATAATGGATAACGGTAAAATAAAAGAAGGCTGACTTTCTTTATTCAAATAAGTCCCAGTATTCTCGATGGAATAGGTTAGCTTGCCGTACAAGCTCTTTTCCGCACGAATCTCGCCAGAAATGACCTGCCAGTTCCCCACATTTTTATATAACTTAAGTGTTGTTTTTTGTGTGAGAAATGGTGTAACTTCGATTGTTGGAATTGCTGGTTTTTCCACCCTAACGCCATCTTCGTGTAGTTCTACGACCGTAATGATAGATCTAATAAATTTCCCTCTTACGTCTGTCGTGTCAAAATAGATGTGAATAGCAGAGATATAGACCGTATACAAAAGGAATATTAACACAAAAGCAGCAGCTGCATTTCCTAGCATCTTTACCCGTGTTCGCCAAATCATTCGATTAAACTTCTTCTTACTCCATTTCGGAGGTGCGGTATCGAAATCCTCGTCCCGGAGGACATCGAGTTTCTGCTCTTCAAACTTATTACTCATTTTCACAGTTCCCCTTCCCCTTGATTCATCTTCATCTCAGTCTTAAAGCGTTCTCTAGCCCGGTACAAGGTGACCTTCACTTGATCCAAATTCATATCAAGAATTTGCCCCAGCTCCCGGTAGGATAAATGGTTCATTTCTCTAAGAAGCAAGATGGTCCGGTACTGCTCTGGGATCCTCTCCATAATCTGTGCAACACGGATTTTTCGTTCACTTGTAGCGAGCGCTTCCTCTGGTGTCGGATATGTATTGTGTGTTCCTTGTAGCTCAATCTCACTTCGCATCTGAACCTCGCCTCGGTGCTTTCGGTACCAGTCGATAAACAGATGACGAGCTACCTTGTAGAGCCATGCCCTTGCATAGTCCCGATGCTCTGTCTTCATCGATACCATCGCTCTGTAAAACGTCTCCTGAACCAATTCCTCAGCGATTTCCTTGGATCCGCACATTCGGTAAAGATAGAGATATAGAGTGGATTGATACATCTTGAATAGCTCTGTATATAAATCACTTCGCATCGCTATCCTCTCCCCCTTCTCATTATAGACAACGGTTCGATCAGGTTAATGTTACAGTCGAATTCAAAAAAAATGTCACAGTAGTAATTAGCTATACAATTAGGGGATGGAAGATTATTCTAAATTAAAGCAGGGAATATATCATTAATTAGGGAATATAGATTGAACCTGCGGTTCACGTCTAGGGAATCAAGCATTTAAGGAGGTTTGTATGAAGACCACAATCTACATGGTTAGGCATGCCGAGTCACCGTATACAGAAGGAAGTGAAAGAACAAGAGGACTTACCCCTAAGGGGAAGATAAATGTTGAAAAGGTAACAGAGATATTAAAGGATGAAGAAATAGATATTATAATATCAAGTCCTTATGCACGAGCCATTCTAACTGTTGAAGGATTGGCTCAACTTTTAAAATTAGATATTAAGATAATTGAAGATCTTAGGGAACGACATTTTGCAAGAGAAAATTATATTATCACTGATGCAGCGTTTATGCCGGCTATAACTGAGATGTTTAATGACACTGACTATGCCTAGCCTGGAGGAGAGTCTAACGAGGTTTGCAAGCATAGATCGGCTGCGGTGTTGAAAACCATTTTAGAAGAGAACCAGGGAAAGAAGATTGTTATTGGAACACACGGAAACGTAATGACCTTGATGATGAATTATTTCGATTCAAATTATGGACTAGATTTTTGGAACCAAACAACGAAACCAGATATCTATAAAATGCAATTTGAAGAGCTAGCTTTAAAAGAAGTAACAAGACTATGGAAAAATTGAAAGGCAGAAATCGTAAAGATAGGGGAGAATAACATGTCTGATATCATTTTAGAGAATATCAAAATCACAGCAGAATCGAATGATACTGATTACGATGAGGTATGTCATCATTTATATGAGTACAATGATCGAGCAACCAATGGATTATTAAAGAAAACGGTTAAGGATATCACCGGAATTTTATAAGAATATGGGTTATGAGATATTTGGCGTTAATGATGAATATCCAGATGGAATAAAGCAATTTTTTTTAAAGAAGAAATTGTAGGACGGCTTCTAACAAAGAGGTAATGCATTGAGATTTGAAGCCCCTCGGTCTGCAGGAGTAATGGGAGAGTTGATGGCTAGGTCACAATCGTTATGTGGAATTACAGAGATGAAAACAACAAATAAAAGGAGAGTATATGAATAACTTCAATGGTGGTTTCACAGTTGGGTGGGGAACGCTTGCTTTAATTAATGCGGGTTTAGCACAAGGTAAGAATAGAAGTGGACTGAATTGGTTCCTAATTTCATTATTAGTAGGTCCATTAGCAACATTATTTATCGTGGTCTGGGATAAGAAGGATCAATAGTTTTTCAAAGGCGGTGATTGGTTGAGTTCACAACTTGAATTAGATCGTATCGTTCGTCTATTTAAGGAGGAAATGTCAGAATCTTTAACGGGTATATATCTACATGGATCAATGGCCATGGGGTGTTTTAATCCATATCAAAGCGACATAGATTTGTTGATTAATGTAAATGATAAACACGCAGTTGAAACCTACGAGAGCAGAGGAAACAAAAGGTGATTTCATCTATCGGATTATCACAGAAAAGGGTGAGTATTATGAAGGTGAACCCGTTCATTTATATGCTGAATTAGAGTATGTTGGGATAGTGATGAAATCACTATCTATCATGCAGCTTCACCATTTTATTTTTCGATGATCGAGAAAAGTCGGAGTTTTAATATTGATTACCCTATGCACGAACCGCTAGTAGCTACGACCCTTACTAATGGAAAACCGCTTCGTAAAGAATATAAAAGAAGTGGTGGATATGGTTCACAGGATAAAAAAGATAACCCTGCACCCAATAAGTAAGAGGGATCTAAGGGGAATAGACGTTGCGAATGCAAGAACGATAGAAGATTTGTAAGCTGTCGAAAGTGGTAGCTGATTCGTTGGAACTTAAGGCGTTGGGCTGAGACGGTATCTGAAATTCCATATAAACTATATAACCTAAAGAAATAAAATAGATGAGATTTTACAGGAGGATTTTAATTGGCTAATTATATGAAAGAACTGCGCTCATTAGTAGGGAACAGACCTATTATTCTCCCAGCATCGGTTGTATTGATATTTAATGAATCCAACCAAATATTACTCCAGCGTCGTGGTGGTGATGGTAAATGGGGAGTTCCAGGGGGCTGTATGGAGATTGGAGAGTCTTATGAAGAAACGGCTATAAGAGAAGTAGAAGAGGAAACGGGTCTAAGAATTGTATCGATGGAACTATATCATGTTTATTCTGGAAAAGAATATTTGAATGTATATCCAAACGGTGATCAAGCTTATAATGCTTTAGCAGCATTTGTTAGTTACGAATATGAAGGGAAGCTAATTGAATCTAACGATGAAAGCTTAGAGTTGCGGTATTTCGATCTTGATACTCTACCAGAAATGTCGTTAATATCAAAAAAAGTAGTAAATCATTTTAAAGAGAACAAAAAAATGACCCATAAAATAATTGATCGACTTGAAGAATTGACCCCGTTCATTGAATCTTTAATAACACTAGAGGAGGAAACTTGGTTTACTCCTATTAGCGAAGGCAAATGGAGGATACATGATATCATAACCCATATCATGAAGTGGGATGAGTATTTTAATGAAACGACTTTCTCATCAGTTAATCAAAGCGGATCACCAGAACTTAAGGAGCACCCTGACTATTTAGGTTACAATGACCAATCCATTAAGTATGGATTGGATAAAACAAAAACTGAAATTATTGTTGAGACATTAAAAAACCGGAAGAGAATGATTTCAAGCTTAAAGAAAATGGAAGACAATAAATTTTTACATGTATTTCCTGGAGATAGGGGATTCACCTTAGAAACGTATTTAGAAGAATTTTTTACATCACATGATAAATACCATATGAAACAGATTGAAAAATTTATTGCTAATTTATAAATGGAGGGGAGGTTATGATGGAAGAGTTATTTGAAAAAGCAAAAGTATATAAGTACACTTCATTACAATATTTAGATCTTGAAGAGATTCAAATTAAAACGAATGAGGACATTATTATTGATAAACCTGGCGTGTTTATTCTAGGTAAATTAGTTGATCATTGTTGTAATATTTACTGGGCAGCCGAGTCTCAAGAAAAATTTGTGATTGCTATGTCAGAATTAATGAACAAGATTAATGATTTAAATGTGGATGGACTAACAAGAGTATACATAGAATTTTTACAGCCGGATTTCATACTTGCCATGGAGAGTCTTGGATTTAACGTTGTTAGTGAATTTATGGATTTCTGGAATGAGGACCTCTCAATTAATACTATAAAGGGGAAAGAATCGACCTCAGTATCTATCAGAAGAATTGACCCGGATGAATATGTAAAGGTTAGTTTGATTACTAAAGCATGCTTAGACCTTTCAAGAGGGTTTCTGGCTGATGAACCAAAGTTTATAAGAGAATGGGATGAATCGGAGCATTCGTGTATTCTTGTGGCAGACCTAAATAAGAGTATTGTTGGAGTCTGTTTCTTGAATATGTACGGATTCGAAAGTGAAAAAGGACCAGTACTATGGATCAGAGAATTGGCTGTAGATCCCAAATATCAAAATAACGGCATTGGGCACTCGTTGGTTTTTGAAAGTGTATGCTGGGGTAAGAATAACGGTGCAAAACGGAGTTTTCTTTTAGTTGATAGAGAAAATACAAAAGCAATAAAGATATATAATGAATTTGGCTACAAATGTACGGTTGAGGCAGGACAGATTAATATGGCTTTAGTCTTATAGAGAAGAGAAGTAACAAATATATAAGAGAGAATAGGACATTTAAATGAAAATAATGACAATTGGTTCAGTTGGTTCCGGGAAGTCAACATTTTCACGAGAACTAGGCGAAGTATTACATTTACCTGTTTATCATTTAGATGTTTACTTTTGGAAGGCAGGATGGGTTCAGACTCCCCATGAAGAATGGACTGACTTCAATAAACACTTAGTGATGAAAGATGAATGGATCATTGATGGATACTATGGAAGAACGTTAGAAATTCGAATGCAAGCAGCGGATGTTATTATTTTCTTTGATTTATCTCCGTGGATCACGACATATAGAGTACTTAAGCGAAGAATTCAGTATCATGGTAAGACAAGGCCAGACTTAAATGAAGGCTGTCCAGAGTCATTAGACTGGCAATTTGTGAAGTATGGCTGGAATTTTAGAAGAGATAAAAGACCTAGTATAATTGAAAAGCTCAAGAATCATTCTGAGAATACAAAAATCATTATAATTAAGAACCCTAAGGAAGCAAAATTAATACTACGATCACTAAGAAGTATGGGTTTAAGTTATTTTGAAGACATTAATAAATTCAATAAATAACAATGTATTTACGATTCTAGATGGTGTCAATTTGAAGTAAAAAAGCGATACGGAAGAGATTTTTCCCCTTTTGGATATCTAATCTGAAAGGTTTTTTTATGCGTTTATTCTTAATGTGCCTCTTGCAGGGATGTTTACATTTACGTGAAACAAGAATTAAAAAATCTATAGGTTTTGGTACCCATAACTTTTATGGTACGATTCAAGAGACATACCTTTGTTGGCCAGCGTTTAAAAGAGTCATCCTAAGAATATTAACAGACTTCCTTAATGATACACAGAGAGCAGGTATATAGTGAATGGCAGAAAATAAAGAGCAGCGCTACCGCTTCAGCGAAGCACCCATATGGGATTTGCAGCGGACTTATTATGAAGAAAAAGGATTGAATGCTTGGAATAATGATCAGGTTCCGCAATATATAACGAGCAACCCGATGATTGCCACAGCCTATGCAGAAATGATTTTTGGATTTCTTCAAGACCGAGCGGGAAAAGGGGATATTTCCGAAACCGTTACGATTCTAGAGCTAGGAGCGGGAGCGGGTCGCCTCGCATTTCATATATTGCACAAGCTGTGTGAGATGAGAGATTATGCGGGTATTACATTGCCCCCTTTTCAATATGTTATGACGGATTTGGCTATAAAAAATGTTGATGGTTGGAGAAATCATCCCGCTCTGCAATCTTTTATTCAGCAGGGAATACTGGATTTTGCACGGTTTGATGCGGTGCATGACACAGAGCTACATTTGGTTGTATCCAATACAACCATTAGATCAGGTGATTTGAAGCAGCCACTGTTGATCGTCGCTAATTATTTCTTTGACAGTATTCCGCAAGAGTTGATCTATGTGGGTGATGGCAAGATTTTTGAATGTGATGTTTTAATCGAAGTTCCGGAGAATTCAAATAAACTTAATCCTTCAGAAGCACTGGAAACAATGACACTGAATTACGAACATCGTCGGGCGCCTAGATACGAAGAAGCAACATATCCATATCGCGATGTGATCTCGCTTTATCAGCAGGAACTTGAGGATTCACATATCTTGTTGCCTGAAGTCGGATTGACATGCTTGGAGCGGCTAAAGCAGCTATCACAGGCAGGTTTCCTACTTCTCACGGCGGATAAAGGAGACCACCGACTGGATAACTGGAAGTTTGCGGAACCGCCTCAATTAGTTGTTCACGGGAGTTTCTCTTTAACGGCAAATTATCATGCAATTCAACATGTATTTGAGCAAAAAGGTGCACAGATACTTTTCACCACGCATCATTATAAAAATATAAATGTCGGCTGTATTTCCATGCTGGAAACGCCAATGAGTTATGTTAACACGCGACTGGCTTACCGGCGGTTTATTGAACGTTTTGGGCCGGATGATTTCTTTAGCATGAAGGAATGGACAGACAGACAATGTGACACGATGAGACTACATGAAATTTTAGCCTTTTGGCGATTGGGCGGGTATGATGCGGAGTTCTTTATAGAGTGTGGGAAACACATCTCGAACCTACTTCATGAAGCCAGTGATGAGGAAATGCTAGATATCCAAAGAGGCATACACATCATGTGGTCATCGTATTATGAGATGGAGCAGCGCTATGATTTAGCGCTGGACGCAGGACTACTGCTGTTTGAAATGGACATCTACGAGGATGCGAAGTTATTCTTGGAAATTTCGGTTAATGCAGATGAAGAAGAGCTTGTACCTACTGTTCTTTACTGTTTGGCTATCTGTAGCTATGAGCTTGGGTTGGAAGAAGAAGCACTGAAATATACACGCGAGGCGCTGGTTCTTGAACCTGAGCATGAAGAGGCTTTAGAGCTGTTGAAATGCCTTGAGTATTCGGATCAAGGAAATTAGCATAATAGAAAAAGCATAGACTTTACAAAACCCAGCCTAAGATCTATCTATGGCTGGGTTTTGTTCGAATGCAGAGCATCAAGGAGCACACTGTGGCTAATATAGGATTGATAAGGTACGGAATATTCAAGAGAAGGCATATTTACAATGCTTCACTGACATTAGTAACGAAACAAAATGATGAATGGAAGTGAGGGTGTCCCAAAAGCCATTGAAGAATGGCTATGGACACCCTTTTTCTGTAGGAGAAAAATAGATGGTGTTAGCGGACGCTCCAAGAACGGACCGTTCCTTCAATCGCTGTGGTCTCCAAATTTCTGGATTGAAACCGCGTAGCGGTTGAAATTCGGAGACCAAGGCGACCGCTAACACTTTTTCGAAATCGTTCCGTCCTCTGCGCTACTTTGAGCATAAATTGTCAACTTTTTTTACCCAAAACAACACAAAGAAATCGCTCTTTTTGGTAAAATGGAAGTACCAGCAACCATTTCAAAAGGAGCGATTTCTATGTACATTCAATATACCATGGACCAACTTTTCCTGCCAATGGATTTGGAAGTAGACATTCCTCCAAATCACCTCGTTTGCCTTATTAACACTGCTGTAAATCGACTAGATGATTCTATTTTTGACGCTGCTTACCCCGGTGGGGGTCGGGATAGCTATCACCCCAAAATGCTCACTAAAGTTATCATTTATGCATACACTCAGCGCATCTACTCTTCTAGACTAATCGCCAAAGGTATTCGGGAACACATTCCGTTGATGTGGTTAGCAGGACGACAACGCCCAGACTTCCGCACCATTAACCGCTTTCGTTCTGAGCGGATGAAAGACGTGCTTGAAACGGTGTTAACTACCGTACTTCAGTTTCTCATCGAAGAAAAGTACGTCACCTTGGAACACTACCTTCTGGACGGTACGAAGATCGAAGCCAATGCAAATCGGTACACATTTGTCTGGGGAAAAGCTGTCGTCAAGCATAAGGCGAAGCTTCAAAAAAAAGTGCAGACCCTGTTGGGTATGATCGAAGAAGCACAGAAACAAGAAGATCAAGAATGGTTGAGCCAGGACTTGACTGATCTAGGTGAGGTGGATGAACTTATAAGTCAAAAGCTAGAGACAACCGTTCAACAACTCGAAAACCGTCTTCTTGAATCACCCAAAGACAAGCCCTTAAAAAAGGCCGTACGAGTGCTTCGAAAGGACTTGCTCCCTCGGCTGCAAAAGTATGAGAGATATCAAGAAACGCTCGGCAACCGTAATAGTTTTAGTAAGACAGATCCAGATGCCACGTTCATGCGGATGAAAGAAGATCACATGCGAAACGGACAGTTGAAGCCTGGATACAACGTGCAGGTCGGAACTGAAAACCAATTCATTGTGGGGTACAGCATTCACCAAAGACCAACGGATACGCGTTGTCTAAAGCCACATTTAGAGAAAATAAAAGCCACATTAGGAGTCCTGCCGAAAATAGTCATTGCTGATGCGGGGTATGGTGGGGAAGAAAACTACGCCTATCTAGAAGCTGAAGAGGTTGAAGCTGTCGTCAAATACAACACGTACCACAAAGAGAAAAGCAAGGTATGGAAGACGAATATCGGAAAAATCGACAATTGGACATACGATCAAGATGAAGATAGCTGGACATGTAAGGCAGGTCAGAAACTTCATTTTCGTTACGAGAGCAAAGAGACCACGGAGAGTGGCTATGAGTTGCGCCACCGGCATTACCGAAGTATAAACTGCGCAGACTGTCCTTTGAAGCCTGACTGTACGAAAGCAGTAGGAAACCGGGAAGTGAAAGTGAGTTTGGAATATCTTCGCTATAAGAACCAAGCATGAGAAATGCTACGAAGCGAAGAAGGGTATGCCCTTTCTGTACGACGAATGACGGAACCTGAAAGTGTGTTTGGACAAATAAAGAATAACCGGGGATTCCGGAGATTTCTGCTGCGGGGCTCGCGAAAAGTTAGCCTTGAGGTCGGGTGGCTTTCGCTTGCCCATAATCTATTGAAGCAAGCTGCAATGGATCAGAAATTCAAAATAGCAGGTCAAGGATAACACCCTTGATCTGCTATTTTTAGTGAATCACTCTCTTTTCCAGAAAATCAGGTGTCTCATCAGTAGACTAACTAACTTTTGGGACAGCCCCATTTGAATATCAAGTGAATCACGCTGTGGGGCTATCGTCCCTCTGATTTCACATGTATAATAATGGAATATAATTGCCCGCGAAATGCCCCCGCCTAAGATATGAGCTATCTAAGGCGGGGGCATTTCGCGAATCCGTAGTTAACTTAAGAAGGAGCGCAATGGTTCGATTATTTCTATCTTAATAATTGGATTGATGCTGATATAAGTAATTTATAATCGAAGGGAAGTAAAAAAGGCATTAACGATGCATCCAAACAAGTGCCCTCAGCAAAAGTTCCATACAAACGAATGAAAAGAAAGTTATTGAACTGAAATCTATTATTTATTAATGATAATTTGGAGGCGATGATATGGAACGGTTGGAGATCGTTAATACGACAAAACAATTGGATGTGAAAAATGCGAATCTTACGGGTTCTAAATTTGAACGTTCTTGTTTAGAAAACATGCATTTGCAGGATATTTCATTAGCTGGAACCAAGATCATGGATGCTAACCTAAGTGATCTAGAAATAGATGGTGCTCAACTCGGAGGGGCTTATATACATAATATTGGTATGCCTCCTGAAGGACATCCTGGTTATGATCCGACGGCTAAACAAAGAGGTCTTCGATTTGAGAACTGTAATTTGGAGAACAGCGAAATCACAAATTGCAATCTTAGTGGGTTGGATATCAATGATTGTGAGTTGAATGGAATGAAAATAAACGGAATATTAGTTGTAGATCTGTTGAAACAATATGAAAAAACATCACTTTTATAGGGGAGTGTGAGGGAGTGAAAACATTGAATACTAAATCTAGTATTATCATTGGTGGGTCGATTATCTTTGATAAGAGTACAGGAGAGAGTTGGAGGAAGTTTATACCAAGCAATGAAGGACCAAAGGAATGGACGAAGGAAGATGTTCCGTTTCTCAAATAATCAAAAAGAAGGAGCAGGCCTAAAATGACAAAACTCATAAGTCCAAAATTTTCAGCCAATATACTTATCGTTTCTTTGTTATTATTGCTCATATTCCATATATTAATCCTTCTGAGAATCGTTCCTTATACAATCGTATGGGGAGGGCAAATAGATGATTTTTCATCTTTATAGATTCAAGAAAACCGTTAATATTGGCGTGTGGTTAATATTTGGCTACTTCGCACTTAATACAATTGGGAATTTTGCCTCTGATGTTTCGGTTGAACAAATGATACTTGCACCAATAACAATCTTAATGACACTTCTTGCATTTAGATTAGCAATTGAGAAATGATGAATACGATTCACTCAGATGCGAAGGAATAAGCAGGAGGATTGCAGGCAGGTGCCATGCGATCCTCCTATTTTATATTCATGGAAAGAACAACGTGTAGCGCCGTGGGTATGCGTATTTGAAATTTCATTAAATTGAATAATATGTTGAATTAGACTGATATATTCAATGAATTGGTTTATAATACCATTTAAGCGAATGATCGCTGGTTTGTTATTTATTTTAGGGGAGATAACCTTTGAAGAAGTATACTGAAATTGGTCTTGGGAATCGATGGCTCATTAGAACAGAATTTGAATATGAGGATGGATCAGAGAGCGAAATCAAGGGATTTACGCAACCATTTAAACTGGTATCCATATATGTAAGAGTGTGGATAGGACGACGAGTACTTATTATCGATTCAAAAGAGGGAATTAAATGGGCATCGAAGAATAGAAATGGATTGAAATTCATAATTGGATTTTATGGTATATAAGGAACGTGTAAAAAAGGAGTTTTAATATGAAATAGAAGAGTTGGTATTAATTCTAAAGGAAGTCATCCAAGGATGTTATTTCAATGCTAGATAGTTTGTTCAGTGCACCAGCCCCTAGGTGGAATAAATTTTAGAAGATAATCACTTTGAGGAAGTTGAAATAAGGTATATGAAATATTCGTAAGGATGTGAAAATCATAAACACGAAGAAGACAATATTGGCGCTTTGGTCAGTCATTTCGATATTGCTAATCACAATTAGTTTTTTTGAAATCATTGAGGGAATATTGCTATATGTGGTTGTAATTGTACTTACGGGATATTATATATTGAACATTCAAGGGAACAACTTTCGATTTAAGTATTCAGTTAATTTATTAGTTCCCTTTTTGTTTCATTAAATGACAATATTACCTTTACTGGAGAATTGTGTATCAAGTCTTTCAAGACAGGAAGATGGTATATCCATATCAAACAAAATAGCAAATTTAATAATTGGTGAAGATTATTGGACAATTGAAGTATTTAAGGCAGTATATTGAAAGTAATATTAGAAATCCATCAATGAAATAGAGGTAGCCTGGAAGGATATATTAAAGTGAAATTCAAAGGAGATATCAAACATGAGTATAAAGATTGGAAGTAAGATAGGTGAGGGTGGCTGCTCTGAAGTGTTTGAGTGGGAGGGTAGTATTAAACTTATCAAGGTAGCAAAAGCTAATACAAACTATGAAGCTATGAGAAAAGAATATCTTAATAATCTAAAGGTATGGGAATATGGGCTTCCTGTAGCTCGTCCATATGAGTTGTTGGATATTGATGGTCGACCAGGTATTGTTTATGAAAGGATTATGGAGAAACAGTAATGGAACGATTTTTGAAACAAGTACTGAACTACACGAGTAATATAACAGATATTGATGGGGCTGACATCCGTATAACTGCTCGTATGCTACATGAAATACACGGATCCAATGTTAGTATACCATCATCTCAAAGATATGATATTCAACACTCAATACAAAGCGTTGAATATTTAACGTTAGCTGAGAAAGAGGCAGTTATCACTATCTTAGATGCTCTACCATCTAAACAATTACTATGTCATGGAGATCCCAATCCAGGGAATATCATGATTAGAGATGATGGTACGGCGGTTACTATCGATTGGATGAATGCATCCGTTGGGAATCCAGAGGCAGATTTAGCTGAATATATCATTATGATAAGATATGCGATTTTACCAACTTCTCTTCCAAGTAGAATCACGGAAATTTTCAATTCAATAAGAGAGCCTATTATCGATATATTTATGGATGAATACACTAAATTATCAGGAGTTACTTATAATGAAGTTTCTCCATGGATTACTCCTGTTGCAGCACGGAAACTATCAGCGGATGCAATCTCAGAAGATGAGAAAAACTTATTAATTCAAGTGATTAGAAGAAATCTGAATAGTCAGATACAAGCTTAAGTGTTTCAGGACCCTGTTGCTTCGCTCTCTTTAACAACTCAGAGTCGTGAATAAGAGAAACATAAAATCAAAGGTATCACTTGGAGGGAAGTAATATGGAGATCATAGTTCTTGTAGTTGGTTTTTTTTGCTTATATTTCATTATTGTATTGGCAATTGATAATTCGAAATTAACATTACAATTGAAGCGAAATAACGAGCTATCCCAGGAAAACAATAAAGTGCTAAAAGAGATTCGTAATTTGATGAAGGAAAACACTGATAATACGGATGGCAAGAAGAATTTAGGACATATCATTGATGAAAAACGATAAAAATACCGAGAATCAATACTAGATTGGGGAGTCGAGATGAAGCTTAATAAAAAAATATTAAAAGAATCATTAATAGTCTCAATTTTAATCATTCTATTTGGATTTGGTTGGATGATGGTTCAAGGATCTCTTTTAACGAAGAAATACGTTCCAGATATAATCAATAGCTATGAAACAGTAGATAATTTACAATCTAACGTCACTTTTGGATCTCATTATCAATTTGGCTGGATTGCAATAACTATTGGATTTATTATCTTGGCTGTAGCTTACTATTGCATACGGATATTGGTAACTCGTTTAGTGAAGAAAGTGAAAAATAATGAATAATAGGAACACTTAGATGAAATTACGAAGTGAGGTGGACGAATGAAAAGACACATAACATTGGCTGACGGAAGAACGGTTGAAGTTGAATGCCTAAGTTGTGCGTTAACGAGTGGATTAATTACACCAACAGGAGGTGTCATATATGAGTCAGAACACTTTCATGTTCATCAAGATATTGCATATCCCATAAGAGGATTGGTTATTTTGGCATCGAAGAGACATTTTTACGGTATGGATGAATTGACTACAGAAGAACAGATGGAGTATATCTTATTAATACATAAAATCAGACTAAAACAAAGAACGCTCCTTGGGATTGATAAAGTTTATTATTTCTATAATGAAGATACGACGCATCACTTTCATCTTTGGATGGTTCCTAGATATGAATGGATGAAGCAATTTGGTAATTCAGTTGAATCACTAAGACCCGTATTATTACATGCAAGAAATTATATGAATGATGAAGTGAATATGGGATTTGTATTGGAAGGCATAACAATTTTAAGAGATGGGCTTCGAAATTCAGCAATCAGTTCAATCTAACTTCATCTAACAGAGTAGAATATCAATGAGTAAATATAATATGTCGGAATTAATTGATGATGAAAAATATACGAAATCACAATATTATGAATTTTTACGTGTTCAAGCGATGAGTGCTGGGATCTATAGACTAGAAGCAGGTACTGAGGATTTACAGAAGCCACACACTGAAGATGAAATATATCATGTGGTACAAGGTGAGAGTAGATTTTGTATAGAGGATGAAGATTTCGAAGTGCAAGAAGGATCAATCATTTATGTTCCAGCACACGCTCCACACAAGTTTCACAGTATTACTAAAGACTTAATTATATTAGTGATCTTCACGCCAGCTGAGTATTCGCAGGAAAGAGTAGATTAATCTATGAAATAGAGGGGATTAATGATAAACCCAGAAATAATTAAGAAATTGGAAAAACATATAATGTATTCTCGAACACGATACTAATTGTAAAGGTGGCTGTTCAAAATAGATGTACAAAATTGTATTTTTTGATGTTGATGGAACCCTTTTGAATGAAATAGACAGAAGTATGCCACGAAGCACGAAAGAATCAATTGAGAAATTGATTGATCGAGGAATCAAAGTGGTGGTTGCGACAGGTAGACCGTACAATTTGTGCGAAGAGTTCAAGACGATGGGCATTGATACGATTATTTCCGCAAACGGCGCACTTGTAAAATGTAATGATAAAACGATTTATAAAACCGTGCTGAGAACGGAAACGGTTCGCATGGTCTCGGATTTCGCCGAATTGAACGATCACGGCATTTCCTATTTCACCGAGAAGTACGCTATGAACGGTAAGGGCTACGAAAATCAGCGGATAATGAGCGCATTAAAAGAAACACTGGCGCTTGATGACTATCCGGAAAAAATGGGTTCACTGTCTGAAGAAATATACGGTATGTGTTTGTATGCTGACGACAGTGAAGCTCAAAAATTCATAGACCGATTTCCAGCGCTCAAGTTCAAGCGTTGGCACAACTATGTGATGAACGTGTATGAAGACACGGAAGCTTCCAAATCATCTGCGATTATACAAGTGTTAGACTATTACAACATTTGTAGGTCAGAAGTCATAGCATTCGGTGATGGCGGTAACGACATCGACATGTTGGAGTATGTAGGATTGGGAATTGCTATGGGCAACGCTGAGCAAGAGCTCAAAGACAAAGCAGACTTTGTTACCAAAAAAGCAAGCGAAGACGGTATCACCTACGCATTACAATATTTTTCAGTCATTTGATATGTAAAAAGATAAAACGCGAACTAGAACTCAAACAATTGAATTGTATTATTGCTCCAAATTTTTTATAGGGAATGTATTTTAGCGAGATTTAACTCGGTAGTCTACGAGATGAATTTCAAGGAAGTGATCATGCAAACCTAAGACTGGGGGGATACGAAATGCAAGTAGAAACTGAGAGATTAATCATTCGTGATCTTCAGATGGAAGACTGGATCGGAGTACATAAATATGCATCGAATCATCTAGTTACTGAACATACGATCTGGGGGCCGAATAGCGAAGATGAGACAAAGGCATATATACAGTGGGAAATCACAAAGCAACACGCTATGGACCGAAGGGATTATGAATTTGGAGTGATATTGAAAGAGACGAATGAATTAATAGGTGGATGTGGAATTCATATCAAAGAACATAATGCTGAATTAGGGTATTGTTTTAACCCTGAGTTTTGGGGTTATGGTTATGCTACAGAAGCATCAAAAGCAATGTTATTACTTGGATTTGAAAACTTCAAAATGCATAGAGTATTTGCGAAGTGTCGTCCCGGAAATATACCGTCAGCAAATGTCTTGAGGAGAATTGGTATGAAACAAGAAGGTCATTTACGGGGACATATGTGGCACAAAGGAAAATTTCACGATTCTTATTTATTTTCAATAATGGAAGATGAATATTATCAAGGGAGAGGGAATGGATGAATAGATATAAAACAAAATTAGGCCAAGATTTAATCTACGAATCATACGAGAAGTTGTTAGACACTTGGAATGTAGCTTTGGAGCAAATAGACATCATAACCTCTTATGGAAGTACCCATGTTATAACAGCAGGTTCATCTAATAATCCTCCACTATTACTTCTACATGGCGTGGGAGATAACTCAGCTATGATGTGGATCTATAACATCCAGCAATTATCTGAGCGATTCTACGTTATAGCAATAGATGCAATAGGCGGCTCAGGTAAAAGCGAACCAAATGAAAAATATGATAGAGAATTTGACCAATCTGACTGGCTGGATCAGGTACTAGAATCAATGGGGATAGAAACTACACATATAGCTGGAGTATCGTATGGAGCATACTTGGCGTATCATTATGCAATTATGAGGCCAACCAAAGTGAATAAGATTGTTTGTATGGCCGGGGGAATAGCTGGTAGCCAGTTTGAAGTGATGAGTAAAATGATGAAGGCATTTTTACCAGAAGCACTATTTCCAACGGAAAGAAACTGTAAGAAATTGTTGAGAAAGCTAAGTGGGCCTAACTATTCGGTATTTGAAGATAACAAGGATCTCATGAAGAATTGGTATTATCTGCTAAAGTATTTCAATAACAAATCCATGATGAAACACAAAACAACGATATTTAACAATGAGCAAATCCAATCGATCAAAGCGAAATCCTTATTTTTAATTGGAGAACAAGATATATTGAGTCATTATCCAAAAGCCATAAACAGACTAAAAGATAATCAATTGAACTACAAAATAGTGAAAGAAGCAGGACATGCCATAAACCATGAACAATCAGAATTAGTAAACGCAGAAATAATAAAATATCTCATAGGATAGTTACGACCGTGCTGACACGAGTGAGTGCGGTTGAACACCCCGTTTATAGTCTTTTCTTGACTTCTAGTGTACTAATTCTATAATTTTATTACCACTACTAGGAGGAACTCATATGTCTAAGGTTTATTCACGTACGTATATTGAGAATGTAAAGCTTGAAATGTTGAATAGGTTGGGATTAAAGCAGGTGTATTATAAAGAGCAAATAGGTGATACCTTAATTTATGAAGCCTTAGGGTTTGATAGAGGGACAGAACATCGATTTTGTGTTAGACCAAAAGCCGGAACGATTGACGAATTTGTTTCTGGAAAATGGATGAAAGTACGTAATTTTGTGATTAAAAGTAAAATCGTTTAATCTCACCCCAAGGAAGAAAGATATAGCGTTAGGAAAGTTGATCTCGAATGGGACTGACCGTTCTACGATTTAATGTGAATTAATGATAAACATATGGCGAATAGTGTATAATAATTAAGATCATAAGGTACATTTGATTCGATAACATCAGGTGCAGTCGCTTGATGTTTTTTTTGTTAGGAGATGAAATAGGATGGTCAATAATTTAATTATTGTGTTTGTACTGACGATGATCATACATACAGCCGAGACGTTATCTTATTCTGTTCGATATGCGGGAGTCAAGATTAATAAGATCACAGTTGCCCTAGCATTGACTGGCATTATCGTGCTTGTCTCGAGAACGGCTAATTTGATTCAAGCACCATTGACTGCTAAGTTTGTTGATTTTGCCAAGGACAATCCTTCTTTTGATCTAATGAGTTATTTAAGAATTATTATATTGGCATCATCCGTAGGTACATTAATTGCAATTGCTCTCTTTCCAACATTCGTTAACATCTTTGTAAGAGTCATTTCTAAACTTGAAGTTGCGGGTTCACTTCCGAAGCTTATCACAAGTGTGACTATAGGACAGCTACGGAATACGAAATACTATATTAAAAAGCCATCATTTAAGATACATCAATTTAGGTATTTAGGGATACCCAAGAGATTTTTACTTTTGAACGTAGTAGTAACAGCATTTTATACCATAGGTGTGTTGTCTTCTTTATATGCGGCTCATTTATTACCGGGATTAAGTACAACAGCCTCACAAGCGTCTGGGTTAATTAATGGCATTGCAACCATCATACTGACGATATTTATTGATCCTCAATTAGGACTCATCACGGATAAAGCGTTACATAATGAGGAATCTAGAAATAAGCTTGGAAAAATATATGTTTTATTAATGGTATCTCGATTCTTCGGGACGATGTTGGCGCAATTGGTAATCATACCAGCGGCTTATTTAATAAGTATGATCGTGAAGTTGATTTGATTGAATTAACTTTAACCTAGTAGATTATATAAGAAAGATGTGAAATTCAATGAACATAGATTCTCCATTAAGATCTTTAGTGATTATCCTTCACGAGATTTATGGTGTTAATGATCATATTCAATGTATCAGCGAGGTTATGATCAATGAAGGTTTTGATGTACTTACGCCTAATTTATTGAACAGGGATTCATTCTCTTATCATGAAGAAGATGCTGCATACCATTATTTTATGAATGAAGTAGGTTTCAATAAATCAATAGATGAAGTTAATCGATTAGTAGAAGAAAATAGAGAGAATTATGAGCAAATATTTATTATTGGATTTAGTATTGGTGCAACAATGGCATGGATGAGTAGTGTATATGAAGTTGATGGAATAATTGGATATTACGGTTCTAGAATTAGAAATCATGTGGAGATTGAGCCAAGATGTCCAAGTTTATTATTCTTCGCAAGAAATGAGAAGTCATTTGATGTGTCAGATTTAGAAATGACACTAAAGACTAAGAAGAATACTGTAATAGAGATTATTGAAGCCGAACATGGATTTATGAATCCATTTTACAAAACCTATAAATCTAAAGAATATAGAGATAGTATAGAAGTTAGCATTGATTTTCTTAAGCGAATTGAAGAAGGTTAAGTCATCCGATAACAACGGAGGTTGGTATGATTAATCGAATACATATATTTGGTGCCTCCGGTTCCGGAGCGACGACACTTGGAAGTACATTGTCTTTATTGCTTCCTCATGTACTCTTTGATGGTGATGATTACTTTTGGAAAGAGAAATTCAACCACATGAGGGAGCGTCAAGAAAGAGTTGAGCTTTTAAAAGAAGATCTTTCAAATAACCAACAATGGATACTTTCTGGAGCGGTTTGTGGTTGGGGTGATGAATTAAAGTCTCTCTTTGATTTAGTTGTTTTTCTCTATGTGCCTCAAGATATTAGAGTGAACAGATTAAAGGAAAGGGAATTTCTGAGGTATGGAGATGAAATATTGCCTGGTGGAAGTAAGAACGAACAATCTAAGGCATTTTTAGAGTGGGCCTCACTTTATGATAAAGCAGGCATGGAAGTTAGAAGTAGACTTTTACATGAACAGTGGATGTCAGGGTTATCATGTCCGATCGTGAGAATTGAGGGAGATCATTCGGTTAAAGAAAGAGTGGACATTGTCATCTATTATTTGAAGTCACATACTACGCTAAGAAAATGACCTATTAAGCTTAATTGGGAGGAATAAACTATGATCCGTTTGGACCACTTTGTAATACAAATTGATAATAACTTTGAAAGATTAACGGAATTAAAAGAAGCAATAGAACCTATGGGTGTCCCTTTGCAAACGTGGTCTTGTGGGGATTTTTTTGATGACGGATACTCTTGCTGAAATTAGAAAGGGTTTGATTGAGCGGGGAGTATCTGTATCAGAACCTGAGCGTATAAGTTTTCGATGGTTTTTTGGATTGTTTAAAAAATCAATGCCATGGAGGAACATGTATACGGATGTTATTCCAGGCACCGATGTGCAAATATGTTTCGGGGGATTAGATAGTCCAAAAGTGATGAAGCAAATGACGAGATATATGGTTCCAAATTCTAAAGGGAATTTTTCAGGAAGAGAATGAAAATAGTATGCAATTGGAACTGAAAACACTAACGACTGAGAAAAAGTATAGTGGCAAAAGGTTTGAAATAGAGAATGTAAAAGTACTGACTTAATGCGGTGAGATGAATTGGAATCAACAATGTGAGGTGTCAATATTGATCATATGGATTAACGGAGCATTTGGGTCTGGAAAGACTCAAACGTCTCATGAGCTATTTAGGAGAATTCCTAATTCGTTTATTTATGACCCTGAGAATGCTGGATATTTCATTAGAAAGAACATTCCCAAATCAATGCATAATGGCGATTTCCAAGATTTCCATATGTGGAGAGAATTCAATTATTCGATGTTAAAAACAATACATGATGATTTTAGTGGAACGATTATTGTGCCTATGACAATAGTGAATCCTGAGTATTTCAGTGAAATCATTGGTAAGTTACGAGAAGATGGGATAACGGTGAACCATATTACGTTATGTGCTTCTAAGGACACTTTACTGAAGCGATTGAGAAGTAGAGGTGAGGGAAAGTATTCATGGCCGGCTCAACAAATCGAAAGATGTATAACAGGTTTAGCTCATGATGTTTTCGAATATCATCTAGAAACGGATGAAATGTCAATTGAAGATATCGTCGAACATATCGCTGTCTTAACTAATAGTACACTATTATCTGATCGAAGAAGTATATTGAGAAAAATGATTGATCGGTTCATCACGAAGATAAAAGGATGATGTGAAAGCATGGATAGAGTAGCGCATATTAGAACAGAAGAAAAGAAATATCATGATTTATGTTTTGAAAAATATAAATTATTTGAACCTGGTTCTTGGTTGCACAAACCCGTTAAATCCGTAATGGGCGTCTTTGAGAAATTCAACGACAGACAAAATATGAATGTGCTCGATCTGGGGTGTGGAATTGGTAGGAATAGCATTCCAATGGCAGAAACACTGAAGAATAGAAATGGAAGAATCGTTTGTGTCGACTTATTAGAATCAGCTATAGAAAAATTGAATGAATATAGTAAAGAATATGGCGTTCAACAATGTATTGAAACAGTTCTGTCCGATATAGAATTTTTCAATATCGAAGAAAATGAGTACGACGTCATCATAGCGGTCTCCGTATTAGAACATGTAAGTACCGAAGAGGCACTAGCAAGGAAACTTCATGAAATGACTGTAGGGACCAAACACAATGGTATTAACTGCATTATTATTAACTCAAATATAAGAGAAGTAGTCATAGAATCAAATGTAGAATTGGACCCGATGTTTGAAGTGAATTCATCTACGGATAGGTTGTTGGAAATATTGGATCAACAATATAAGGGATGGGAAGTTCATAGTAGACTAGTTAAGCCAATGGCTTTTGAAATTGATCGAAATGATCTTCCGGTAAAACTGAGTGCTGACTGTATAACCTTCGCGGTGAGAAAAATTTAGAGTATACAGTCATTAATCGATGAGGACGGTAACAACCCAGCCAAAGATAGGACCTGATACAATCGAAGGAAAGAGAATACATACGGAAGGGAGAGCACGATGAGGAAGACTTCAATGGTAGTAATCATCTTGATAATAAGTGCAAGTGTAACAGGATGTAATGAAAGTACGAATAAGCAGGACCCATCGATCGATAAATCCTCAGTTCTACAATCGGAAGTACACACGGAAAATAACACAAATGAAATAAGAGATATCCTTTCTATCGTGCCAGCAGGATGGCATATATTAAATTACTCTGATGCGAAACCAGTACAAGCAGAAGGAGATTTAAACAAAGACGGTATCTCGGATATTGCTCTGGTTATAGAAGAAACTACGAGTGCGGAGGAAGCTCCTCCACGAGCAATAATTGTAGCTTTTGGCAACGTGGATAATACATACACACTGTCAATAAATACAAATAAGGTAATTATGAGGGCGGATGAGGGTGGCATTTGGGGAGATCCGTTTGAAAGTATTTCTATTGATAGAGGGTCAGTTCTTATAAAGGATTATGGTGGAAGTAACTGGAGATGGTATAACTCATATAGATTTAGATATCAGGACCATGACTGGTATTTGATTGGAGCTACAATGGGTACATATTTTACCGGTACTACAACAAGAGATAACGCTAATGAGGAGGATTATAACTTACTCACCGGTGATTATATCATTAGAACAAAGGATGAAAGTGGAGAGATAAATACGATAAAAGGAAATAGAGGGAAGAGGAAATTGGTGAAATTAAAGGACTTTAATATGAATGACATGTAGTTTTAGGATAAGGGACATTTTTCTTTTGAGTGATAGATAATTAGGGAGCTTATTTATGATGAAGATCAGGATTATTGGTTCATGCGGCAGTGGGAAATCACCTTATCAAGAGAACTATCAAAGCGATATGATATACCATATTACGAAATTGATAATATAATTTGGGATAGAAGTGCAGGGAATCTTAAATTTCCAGACGATATTCGCAATAACACCTTCAAAGAAATTATTGATAAAAAATGTTGGATTATTGAGGGAGTTCAGTCCAAAGATTGGACGATCGAAAGTTTTAGTCAATCCGATTTTATTATTATCCTTAATCCAAATGTATTCACTCGATCGACTTATGAAAGAAACGAATATATATCAAAATAAGCGTTACATCGTAAAGAATAAAAATGAGATATTAAAGATCATTCAACCTTTGAATTCTCAGAATATAACAATAATTCAAGATCAAAAAAGGATGTGAAAGATATGGGTTACATAATGGATTTAAGAGAACTCGTGGGCACACGACCTATAATTATGGCAGGAGCTTGTGTCATTCTAATAGACAGTGATAATCGATTGTTATTACAACTAAGATCAGATAATGGATTATGGGGACTGCCGGGAGGTTCTATGGAACCTGGGGAAGAAATGAAAGAAGTTGCTGGACGAGAGTTGTTTGAAGAGACAGGCTTAATAGCTAAAGAATTAGTATTACTAGATATTTTTTCCGGACAAGAACTTTATTATCAATATCCTCATGGAGATGAAGTTTACAACGTTGTTGCAGCGTATGTGTGTAAGGAATATGCTGGCGTCATTAAAGGTGATGAAATGGAAGTGCAAGATATTCAGTTTTTTAAACTTAACGAGATACCGAATCAAATAAGTCCTCCAGACCTGCCTGTCATTAGTAGGTTTTTAAAAGAGATAAAATTATAGCATAGATGAATCAACCGTATACAAAGACCTATCTTTAGTGTGAATTAGATAGTCGTCTATTGGTCACAAGACAAATATCCATGCCCCCACTAGATAAATGGAGTAGTATACAGGAAATCTAGCTCCCGAGATGGTAAGAGTGTAATAGGTGCGACAGGTGCAAAGGTACCAACGGGAGCGGTAGGAGCGATGGGACCCGAAGGTGCAGCAGGCGATGTTCTTACTTTGCGAAATCATAGCTCATCTGCTGCGGTTACCCTTCAGACTTTGGTCGGCGGAACTCAAACAAGTATTCATAAGGGAGTGGCGCTATTGAGGTTTAGATTAGCATCTCTAAGTGTTGTTGAAGAAATTGCTCTAGTTCATATGGATACCTGGAAAACGACATATATAAAGGTGTTGTTTCAGATTCATATTTAAATGGTATAACTATAGAAAGCCATAAGGGAAATCGGAGAAGATGACTTGATGAATGAGAAAAGAAAAATGAAATGGAACTGGCATGGTGCATTGCTTGCAGTAATGATCTTCATTTATTTTTGTGTCTACGTTTTTTTAAACTTAATGATTGATATTCTCCAAATTACGGTGTCGTTTACTTCCATATTTATCTCTGTAATCCCTTTGTTAATGCTCTTAACAACGCTGTTAGTATATTGTACTAGCGGGATTAGGAATATTTCTAAAAAACAATTAATGCATACAGCAATTATCGGAACTTTAATCTTCACTTACTCCATTTTTTTGATTGGACAAAATGAAAAATTATCTTATTTCAACTACAATCGTTGGGTAAGTGAACCAGAACAACGCGTATACATGATTGATCATTTTCTCAATAATAATAGTTTAGATAGTCTAAAGAAAACCCAAGTGCTTGATCTTTTGGGTGCAGCAACAGAGACAAGCTATTTCAATGCACCTAACCGATGGGTTTATTATCTTGGAGACGAACGTGGCATCATGAGTATAGATAGTGAGTGGTTATTAATCGATTTTGATGATGAAGAACAAGTGATTAACTATGATATTGTAACTGATTAGCTGAGAAAGGGGTATATCATGCTTATAAACTTGAAGGAAGAAGAATTAATGTACGATAATCTCAGTTGGATTTGTATTGTGCCAATCATCCTTAGGATTCAAGGGAAGAGCATGGAAGCTAAATCGGAAATGTATTTTCAGTTAAATGATGGACAAAAAGGGCTGTATATGTTCTATTCATATCATAATCATACCAAGTCTATCTTTGAATTTTATTGGTTTGCTTTTTATTTCATGAGTGAAGTGAAATCTTGGATTGGATTGAAGAAAGGGATTAGTTGCTTCAATGATCAAGTGCTGTTAAACATTTATGATGAATTAGAGACGCTGATTGAATTAAAGTATAAAAGAGCTGATGGAACTTGGTTAATAGCATCGCCTTCTGATATAGAGAAGGATAAAGAACTATTTGAATCTGTAAATAAAATGTATATTAGGTATAATACACATGTTCCGATAGCAATTAAATTAATGAATTCGTACATTCGTAATCATAAAGAAGAATTTATTGAGTTAGAATGAATCATAAGATATCGCATATAAATGGATTGAAAAGTAACTAAATGTATAAACTAACGGATGGAGAAAATCAATTTAATAAACACTATTGCGAATTTATAGAGTCATATGCTATTATAGACGCAAGCGTTGGAAACGTTACCGATAACGCTACCAATGAACTTTAAGAAAGCGTTATCATAATCTCGTACTGATTTTAGAGAACGTTTTCAAAATGATGAGGAAACAAATTTAAAGAAAAGAAGGGGAAACGAATGAACAATAAGTTTAAGAAAATGTTAGGTCTCGTACTGGTATCTACTATGGTTATGGGATTAGTAACTGCATGTGGAAACAAAACAGAAAACACTAACTCAGCATCAGGTAAAGGTGGAGAAATTTATTTCTTGAACTTCAAACCTGAAATTGCAGAGACATATGAAAAAATCGCTAAAGATTATGAAGCAGAAACGGGCGTTAAGGTTAAAGTTGTAACTGCTGCTGCAGGTACGTATGAAACCAAATTGAAGTCAGAAATTGCGAAATCCGATGCGCCTACAATATTCCAAATGAATGGGCCAGTAGGTTATGAAGCATGGAAGAATTACACTGCAGATTTGAAAGACACTAAACTTTACAGCTACTTAACAAATAAAACGCTAGCAGTAACGAGTGGTGAAGGCGTTTACGGTATTCCTTATGTAGTTGAAGGTTATGGCATCATTTACAACGAAGCTATTATGAAAAAATATTTTGCTTTAGCAGACAAAGCAGTTACCATTTCTTCAACAGCTGAAATTAACAATTACGCTACATTAAAAGCAGTCGTTGAAGATATGACTGCAAAGAAAGAGCAATTAGCCATTAAAGGTGTATTCTCTTCTACTTCTTTAGGTGCTGGTGAGCAATGGAGATGGCAAACACACTTAGCGAACATTCCTTTGTACTATGAGTTCAAAGAGAATACAAAGTTTGATAACACGATATTAGCGGGTCTTGATTCTAAAGAAATTTCATTCAAATACGGAGATAATTTCAAGAATATCTTTGATCTGTATATCAATAACTCTGTTTCAAAAGGTGCACTTTTAGGTAGTAAAACAGTAACCGATTCTATGGCTGAATTCGCACTGGGTCAATCTGCTATGGTTCAAAATGGTAACTGGGGTTGGGGACAAATTAATGAAGTTGATGGTAACGTAGTAAAGGCTGAGGACATTAAGTTCATGCCTATCTACACAGGTGTGAAGGGAGAAGAACAACAAGGCTTGGCTATTGGAACTGAGAACTATTTTGCAATCAATAGTAAAGTATCTGATGAAAAGCAGAAGGCATCTATAGCTTTCTTGGAATGGTTATTCTCTAGTGAAAAAGGTAAGAGTTATGTAACGAATGACCTAGGGTTTATCTCTCCGTTCAATACATTTAAAGATAACGAGAAACCAGCTGATCCACTAGCTAAAGAAGTATTAGCTTGGATGGAGAAGAAGGATGTTCAATCCATACCTTGGACATTTGCAGCTTTTCCAAGTGAAGAATTCAAGAATTACTTCGGCGATGCATTGTTAGAATATGCTCAAGGTAAGAAGACTTGGGATGAAGTTGCAACGATTGTCAAAGATTCTTGGAAGTCTGAAAAAACAAAATAATGATATTCGTAGGTACAATTAAAAGCTAGCATTTCTACTTTAATTAGCCAGAATAATACTTATGCCACTGGATACCACAACCTGGTACACAGTGGCATAATATCATCGTTGAGTGTTAAATTTGTCTGAGTCATCACTTTTTAATACTCAGTTAGGAGAAGACAATATGGAAAAATCGATTAAAAAGTATTTTGCTCTATTTGCTTTACCAACATTACTAGCATTTTCAGTAGCCTTTTTAATACCGTTCATTTTGGGAATCATTTTGTCTTTCACAGAGTTTACGACCGTTACCGATGCGAAATGGGTAGGTTTGAGTAATTATATCAAAGCTTTTTCTAACCAAGAATTTATAAATGCACTGTGGTTTACCGTTAAGTTCACTGTGCTATCCGTCATAACCATAAATGTATTTGCTTTCCTTCTTGCGACGTTATTAACCAGAGGAAAGAAAGGTACTAACATATTTAGAACAATATTTTTTATGCCTAACTTAATTGGTGGTATCGTATTAGGATATATATGGCAATTAATTCTTAACGGTGTTTTGTATTACTTCGATGTTACGTTGACGTTTGATGCTAAATATGGTTTCTGGGGATTAATCATCCTTATGAATTGGCAATTAATAGGGTATATGATGATTGTCTATATTGCAGGTATTCAGAATATTCCTAAGGATATTATTGAAGCAGCGAAAATAGATGGAGCACCTCGTTTTCAAATATTACGTAATGTGACCATCCCGCTAGTGATGCCGGCAATTACAATATGTTTATTCCTGACATTATCTAATTCATTTAAACTTTTTGACCAAAACTTAGCGTTAACTGCGGGTGCCCCATCTAAGCAGACGACAATGTTAGCACTAGATATTTACAACTCCTTCTACAGTAAAACGGGTTGGGAAGGTGTAGGTCAGGCTAAGGCAGTCGTATTCTTTGTTCTAGTCGCATTGATCGCATTGGTACAACTTGTCATTACTAGAAGAAAGGAGATTGAGAACTAATGGAGACTAAACCATCAAAGATTAAAGATAGTCTTAGTTTTATCGTTTTGTTTTTGTTATCTATTGCATTTCTGGCACCTATATTCATCGTTCTAATGAACTCGTTTAAAGGGAAATTTTATATTAGTGATACACCATTTCTATTTCCGAATAGTACGACATTTAGTGGTTTAGAAAACTATGTCGGTGGTATTGCGAAGACGGATTTCATGAGTGCATTTGGAATGTCAGTCTTCATCACCGTATGTTCTGTAGCTGTTATTGTGTTATTTACGTCAATGACGGCATGGTATATTACACGGGTAAAGAGTAGGTTTACCAGTATGTTGTACTATGTGTTTGTATTTTCAATGATCGTACCCTTCCAAATGGTGATGTTCACGATGTCTAAGGTAGCAAACATCATTCACCTTGATAATCCCATTGGGCTTATATTAATATATCTGGGATTTGGATCCGGATTATCGGTGTTCTTGTTTAGTGGATTTGTCAAATCAATACCTATTGAGATCGAAGAAGCAGTAATGATGGATGGATGTAATCCAGTTCAAGCCTTCTTTTCAATCGTTTTACCAATTCTTAAACCTACCGCAATGACAGTAGCGATTCTAAATGTGATGTGGGTATGGAATGACTACTTATTACCTGATTTAATCATTGGTACCGAGTTCAAAACGATTCCTATTGCAATACAGTATCTTAAGGGTGGTTACGGATCCATAGATATGGGTGCTATGATGGCCATGCTAGTATTAGCTATTGTACCGATCGTAATATTCTACTTATCATGTCAAAAGTATATTATTGAAGGTGTTGTTGCCGGAGCAGTTAAGGGGTAATGTATATGAATTTGTATGTACAAAAAACCAAATGCTGGTATAGTATGTTGATAAGAACCTGGGTTTAATGGATGAAACTACGGTATAAGGGAAGAACTTGATATGGAAAGAATCACAATTATTGATATTGCTAAAATGTGCGGAGTCGGTGTAACTACGGTATCAAGAGCCATAAACAATCATCCTGATATTAATGAAGAAACAAAAACGATGATTATGAAGGTTATTAAAGATAATCATTATATTCCAAACAACAGCGCAAGAAATCTGAAACGTGCTGCTTCAAAAACAATAGCTGTATTGATCAAAGGGATAACAAATCCTTTTTTCAATCATATGATTAAGGTATTTGAAGAAGAAATCAAAAGAAAAAAGTATTCTTTTTTTCTACAACGCGTAGATGAGAACCAGGATGAAATCGATGTTGCCATAGAACTCGAAAAAGAAAAACGTTTAAAAGGGATTGTGTTTCTAGGAGGATATTTCTCTCACTCAAAAGAAAAGCTAACGCAATTGACGGTACCTTTTGTACTTAGTACGATTGGAATGGCAGCAGACGTTGAACCCAATGAGTATTCTTCTGTTTCCGTTGATGACTTTAAAGAAAGCTATAAATTAGTAGATTATTTATGTAATCTGGGACACACGAAGATTGCTACAATAACTGCAAATATGGAAGATGTAAGTATTGGGAAATTAAGATTGGAAGGATATAAAAAGGCTTTAGAAGATCATGGATTGGACTATAATCCGAATTTGGTAAGGTATATGAAAGAAGAAATTGAGAGTTATACGATGGAAAATGGATATGAAGTTGCTAAAGAATTATTAGAGTCAAAGGAAGAGTTTACAGTGATATATGCTATTTCCGATAGTTTGGCTATTGGTGCATGTAAAGCCATATTGGAATCTGGAAAACGAGTGCCAGAAGATTATTCAGTAGCTGGCTTTGATGGACTAGACATATCATTCTACTATAATCCTTCGATAACTACGATGAAACAACCAGTGGGGGAAATTGCAGAAGAGACCATAAAAATTCTCTTTGATTTGATCAATAAGAAAATAACACATGCACATAAAACATTCCCTGCAGAGTTAATTGTTAGAGATTCTACGAGGTCCTTATTATAAGTACTATTGAACATTAAGTGTGAAAACGCTTGATGTTTTTTTGTTCCCACCAATTCTTCTTCTTGATATAATAGATAGAAATTGCAAAACAGGAGGCTACCTAAAGTGATTATATTTGAAGTTGAAGAAAATGAGATTAGTATAAGACAACTCAGACCTACTGATGCTAGCCTTTTGCTCAAATGGTTGTCAGACCCCATCGTTTTGGAATATTATGAAGGTCGTGATCATCCACATGATATGGCATTAATCCAAAAGAATTTTTATGAGAATAGAGAAGGTGTCACGCCATGTATCATTCAATATAAGGGGCAAGAGATAGGTTATATTCAGTTCTACCTCATTGATGAAGAAGAGAAAAAAGAGTATGGGTATGAAGAGTTTAATGGTAAAATATATGGAATGGACCAATTCATAGGAGAAGTTGAATGTTGGAATCAAGGCATCGGTTCACTTGTGATCAAAGAAATGGTATCATATCTAGTTGTAAATAAAGAAGCAAAGAAGATCGTAATGGATCCTCAGACCTGGAATACAAGAGCTCTGAGAGTATATGAAAAGAATGGATTTACAAAGAAAAAGCTTCTTGAACAACATGAATGGCATGAAGGAGAATTAAGGGATTGTTGGCTTATGGAATATGAAGTGATCAAATAGATGTTTCGAGGGTTCATTAAGACTAAAGGGGTGATATTGTTGAAAGGAATTAATTATCTAACGATTGCTATCTTAAATTACTTAGCGGCTATAGCTTTTGTAGTAACAGATGTGGTCTCAGATCATAGTAATTGGAAAATAACGTATGGTTTTGGATTTGTTGCATTATTATTTGCCATTACTGGCGTAGCAAATACGGTAAATCACATCAAGAAAAAATAAAAGCATTTTTTTCTGTTTGTAATTTCCGATATTTGGACGTCTTGTAGATGTTGTTGGATTATAACGATCAGGTAGAATTTAGTCGTAAGGATATATACCAAGAGCAGGTGCCGTAAGGTAGCTGTTTTTATTTATTTCTATATTGAATATATATTTATATTATTGTATATTTATACATTATAAGTGTGAGGAGTGTTGTATTGATGAGCAAAAAAATTGAAGAATACTCTTTAAATGCCTGGCCAGCATTACAGACACAAATCCAAGATGGTTGGCTATTGCGATTCGCTGATGGCTATACAAAGAGATCCAATTCTATCAATGCCATATATAATGGAATTGAAGAAAATTTGCACAGAAAAATCATGAACTGTGAAGAGATTTATTCACGTGCAGGTCAAGATGTTATTTTCAAGATAACACCCTTTGTGCCAGACTCGTTAGATCAAGTATTGAGTGATAGGGGTTATGATATTGTAGACCCCTCAAGCGTACAAACATTAGAAAGCTTAACTGATATTAAAGAGCCATCTGTCAAGGAAGTTGAGATTGCCGAATGTTTGAACGATAACTGGCTCGAAATCATGTCAGAAATGAATGGTGTCTCTGAGAGGAACAGGTTAATCACACAAAAGTTATTATCGGATTCGAAGTTAAGACAAGCGTATTGCATTCTGTATGACAACGCTGTTCCAGTCGCATGTGGGCTAGGAGTAGTTGAAGGAGATTATGTAGGGTTATATGATATTGTCACAGACAAACATTATAGAAATAAAGGGTATGGAGAACAATTAATACTTCATATTTTACATTGGGCCAAGTCATTTGGAGCAACAAAAAGCTATATATTAGTCGTTAAGAATAACATTTCTGCAATCCAATTATATAACAAGCTAAACTATAAAGAGCAATATACATACTGGTATAGACATAAAGAACTGGTGTAAGTGTATAAATAATTCAACGTACAAGACCTTGTGCACCTTGCAGATATTTGTGGAATTCTATTACATTTCCTTTCAAAAAGTTATTCAAAACGAATAATATTAATGCGAAAATATATGTATTATCTGTTATACTATTCGTAAAGCGAACTATTTGGAAGGATTAGATATTTATATGGGATTAAAGGGAGTATTGTACAATCTTAAAGGGTTTTACAAATTCGGTGATATATCGTCAAAGATACGAGGGAAAGTATTCGTTAATAAAATGGGAGAAATCCGAGTTGGAAAGAATCTCTCCATAGTAGGACATCCATGGGCGGTTCAAATAACCAGTACGAAGGGTGCAACCTTAACCATCGGGAATCATGTATACGTTAATGCAGGAGTAGGAATCGCGGCTAATAAAGAAATTATCATTGGAGATCATGTCAAGATTGGTCCAAGAACGAGTATCTTTGATAGCAATTACCATCGTTTGGATTCTACGGACAAAGGTGAGCTCAGCAAAAAAATAGTCATCGGCAATAATGTTTGGATTGGAGCGGATTGTACTATACTTCCGGGCGTTACGATCGGAGATAACGCTGTCATTGCCGCGAAGAGTACCGTGAATAAGGATATTCCTAACAATGTATTGGCGGGAGGAAGTCCAGCGAAGGTGATTCGAGAACTCATTATAGAGGATGGCTGGGTTAGAGATTAACTTGACAATCGTCTGTTTATTTGTGGACAGACATCCACACGCTGGAGGCGAGATACTTATGCCGTATATTTTGAAGACCCTGTTAGAATAAAGGTTGAATTAGTTACACCGATGAATGAATCTTCAAATGTTTTAAGTCATTTAACTTAGCTTATGGAACTACTCCATTATTATTATAAATTAGCACCATATGAAAAATTTACAACAACAAACGAAAACTATTCTAGTGACCTCTCAGTGTTTGAGAAGATCGTGTACCTATTGGTTCCAAGCATCCGCATGCAATGTTCGCTATGTAACGTTGCTTTTGTTTGGGTGTATGACTTTGTTGGGCCTAAAAGACGATACAGCAACCTCTTTCGAGCGCGAGCTGCCGAGCAAGCCATTGTCTGAACCGCAACTCATAGCGCCCGTATGGAACAAGCGCCCGCCAGTACCGTGCAACGGATGCACAACGAGGCGGTTCCTGTGAAAAGTGAACATCTTTCCAAACAGGCGTGGGAACAGGCAAAAGCAAATAACGGTTTGGTTTTAGGCGTCGATGACTTCGCCATTAAAAAGGGACATACCTAAAATACCGACATTCATGACCTAAAGGGAGAGATGATGCTTGATTTGTTACCCGAACGAAAGCTGACAGATTTACGAACTTATGCGAAGTGCCATCCAGATTTCATGCTACTCACGCCAAAAGCGGTGGTGATGGATTTGGCTAAAGCCTACCACACATGGAACAGCGAATGTTTTCCAATAGCGATCCGAATCGACGATCGCTTTCATGTCCACGGCTATGTCATTGAAGCCTTACAAGAGGTTCGTAAAACGATACAGAACAAGCTTTCACCACGGGCAAAAGCATGGCTCAAAGCGCACCACCGTCTCTTAAATCCCCGAGCGGAATCTCAATCTACTGAGAGTTAGAAAACGCTGGGGTTGGGAATGGAAAGAAAATTTAAGACTTGGTATAACTATTCACCGAATGTCGAAGTTGCAATACTTGGATTCAACCGTTGGTGTGAACAGGGAGATAAGATCGACCATGAAGCTGTTAAAAGCGGATTAAAAACGATGCGTAATTGGCAAGATGAGATCATCAATTACCATCGTTGTCGATGGACGAATGCAACCGTAAAAGGTCGACATAATCGTATCAAAGCTTACCAACGCAGGCATTACTTCACACGAAATCGTGACCGTTATAAGAATGGGATTTTAGTAGAATGCAATCGTAATTGGATTAACTAAATAATCAAGCACTGATTTTGAGGTTGAGCCACCATTAATACTTCATATTTTACATTGGGCCAAGTCGATTGGAGCAACAAAAAGCTATATATTAGTTGTTAAGGATAACGCGCCTGCAATCCAATGTTATAAAAAACTAAACTATAAAGAGCAATATACCTATTGGTATAGACATAAGAGAATGTTGTAAACGTCTAAATATTCTTTTCCAATAAATCCAATCTTCAGTTAATATGTGCACATATTGTATGGTGTACTCAATTGAAAAGGAGGAATTACTATGGGTGAAGTTGTTGGCGGATATGGCGGAGTTGGTGGATTGGGTGTAGGTTGTGGTTTGGGTACAAGTGTAGGAGCGATATTAGTATTGTTCATTTTACTTGTTATAATCACTAAAGCATTCTGTATATAAGATGATATTTATTCTTTGAATCACTCATTCTGGCAGAGTCTTTGCTCATTTCTTTGAACCATCTCATGCCATACAAAAGACCACTTTGGTTAATACCTCAGTGGTCTTTTGATTAAACATATTGTATAACTCGTGACACATGGAATGACTATTTATAAATGTATCGTTGGAAAGTTACAAAAGATACAGGTTGCATTTTTTATAGAAGTGAGTTTATAATGATCACAGAATTGGTTGGAAAAAATATGTACCAACTCTAACATAAGTTAGCTCTGATCAAAGACATGATTTCCTTTTCCGGACTGCCCAGAGAGAGAAGTGATTGCTGAAAGCTTCTACGGTACCGGTTGTGAGATTACCCCTTTGTAGCTGTGGTGTTGAACCCGTTAATCTGTGTATGGACTCGCGGTTGTACATATCACCGTCTTATCTACGTTATAGGATACTAATTATGAATGAAGGACCTTGTTTCTAACACGTTGTGGTGAATAGCCCAACAGGTGATGCGACGGGTTGAATTAGGGTGGAACCACGAGTTGAACGCACTCGTCCCTTGGGGGATGTGATGCGTCTTTTTGTGTTCAATAAATAGCTAATACAACAAATGAAAAGAAATGGAGGCTAATCAAGATGAATGAGATTAACGTAACGCTACAAGATGGAACAGTTAGGAGGTATCCGCAAGGCACCACGATATTAGAAGTAGCAGAATCAATCAGTACAGGTTTGAAAAAGAATGCGGTGGCTGGAACAACGAACGGCACATTCGTTGATCTTAATCACTCGATTGAGCATGATTGCCTCGTCGAGCTGACTACACTTGATAGCCAAGAAGGATTGAATATATATAGGCATACTACTGCACATGTGATGGCACAAGCGATTAAACGTTTGTACGGTTCGAAAGACGTTAAGTTAGGAATTGGACCTGTTATCGAAGATGGATTCTATTACGATATCGATATAGAGAAGCCTTTATCTGTCGATGATCTTGCTGCGATTGAGACCGAGATGAGCAAAGTCATTCAAGAGAATCTGCCTATCTTGCGTCGAGAGGTGAGTCGAGAGGAAGCCAACCGAATGTTTGGGGAATTGGAGGATCCGTTAAAGCTAGAACTCATTGCCAACTTGCCCGAGGATGCAGTCATTTCTGTTTATGAGCAAGGGGAGTTTGTAGATTTGTGCCGTGGCCCGCACTTACCATCTACTGGTCGAATTAAAGTGTTTAAATTATTAAGCGTAGCGGGAGCTTACTGGCGCGGGAACTCGGATAATAAAATGCTACAGCGCATCTATGGTACTTCTTTTCCGAAAAAAGCAGATCTCGAGGAACATTTGTATCTGTTAGAGGAAGCGAAGAAACGTGATCATCGAAAGCTGGGTAAAGAACTCGAATTATTCATGTTCTCAGAAGAGGCTCCTGGAATGCCATTCTACCTCCCTAAAGGCATGGCGATCCGCAACGTGCTCGAACAATTTTCTCGCGAGTTACAAAGACAATGGGGTTACGATGAGGTATTTACACCACTGATGATGAACAATCGGCTATGGGAACAATCCGGACACTATGACCATTATCGTGAGAATATGTATTTTACGAATGTGGACGATACAACCTTTGCACTCAAACCGATGAATTGTCCGGGGCATATGCTTATTTATAAAAATAGTCTACACTCTTATCGAGATTTACCTATACGCTTGTCTGAATTTGGCCAGGTTCACCGCCACGAATATTCGGGAGCGCTGAACGGTATGATGCGAGTTCGTACATTTTGCCAAGATGATGCCCACATATTTGCACGTCCGGATCAGATTGAAGAGGAGATTAGTCGTGCTATGGCATTGATTGATCACATCTATAACGTGTTTGGATTTGAATATAAGATTGAACTATCAACTCGTCCAGTAGATTACATGGGAACAGATGAACTGTGGGATATTGCTGAACAATCTTTGCAAAATGTGCTAGATCAACGTGGCATTCGTTATCGTGTGAATGAAGGGGATGGCGCGTTTTACGGACCAAAAATTGACTTTCACATTCAGGATGCACTCAAACGAAATTGGCAATGTGGCACGATTCAATTGGATTTCCAGATGCCAGAGAAATTCGATCTGACATATGTGGGAGAGTACAATCAGAAGCATAGACCTGTTGTCATCCATCGAGCTATATTTGGTTCCATAGAACGGTTTATCGGTATTCTGACGGAGCATTATAGCGGAGCGTTTCCATTATGGATCGCGCCAGTGCAGGCGAAGATATTGCCCGTGTCCGAGAACTATAACGATTATGCCTTTCAGGTGAAAAAATCGTTAGAACAGGCTGGTATCAGAGTAGAGATAGATGCACGCAATGAGAAACTTGGATACAAGATCCGTGAGGCACAGCTAGAGAAGTCACCATACATGCTTATTATTGGTGAGAATGAGAGGAATACAGATAGCGTGTCGGTACGTAAACGAGGTGAAGGCGATCTTGGCATCAAAAGTGTGATAGAACTGATAGAGATGGTAAAAGAGGAAGTCCTAACACAGATTTGTTAAAGATGTAGGATGAACTCAGGATATGGTTCATGTAAATAATAATATTCAACCACAATGATGAGCCCGCAGATGGTTTGCTTGGAACATAAGCAAACCATCTGCGGGCTTTGTGCTGTAGTGAATTCATTACGTGGCAACTTACTAGCGTATCGAACTATTGGAAACTGGCATGCCTGCACCACAACCGCATTAAGAGATAACATATAACTAAAGTCTAGTACTATTTGGAATCTTTCAATCTTTCAATCTTTCATTGGATTAATGATGGGGTTTAACAATTTGGGCAATGTGATAGCACCATTATTAGGGGGGTGTTGGATGCTTTAGGCGTGGATTCATCCGTCATTATTTTTATGATCATTGCTGTGACAACTGCCTTAGGAATCCCGTTCTTACTCTCTGCAAATAGGATTATGAAAAGACATTAATAGAATAGAGATACTATTGAATATTATTTCTTGAATTTCAATAAAGTTCGTTTTAAAAATAGTATCAAGAAAATTACTATAAATATAGTGATTATACTAGTTAAGTAAATTCCCAATCCTATCCAAAATCCATATTCAAAAATACTTATAACATGCTTAGGAGAAGTAATAAGATTAACTAAAAGAGATATAACACTGATAATCAAAGTATAAGTGATTGCATTTTTTGTGGTTTTTAGCATATATTCAACACCCTTCTAGGTCAACAGAACGTAACTAAAGCCATTATACATTATTTAATATGTTTATTCGACCGTCAAGTAGACAGGAATAAAAGAGGGTGTACAGCGAAGTTCTGGTACGTATGCTACTGAATAGGGCAATCTCCTTTCCTAGTTGGGAAGTTTTCATAGAAGATAGCGTCTCGGACATAGGAGTTATCATTTGTAGCTGATTTAGGACGAATATTATAAAATTACATCATATGAAAAATTCATAACAACAAACTAATCCTATTCTAGTCACATTGCATAAACGCATCAATTCGGTGTGTCTATCCTTTGAATAAAGGTAAAAGATTAACTTAAGTTGAAATGAAAGACATCATTAAAAAGAGGGTAGAACCCAATTGTCTGGTTCTACCCTCAAACGTTAGCACATCATTTAGGTGTGAATTCTAGTTACTGATGATGACGAACTTGCCCACACAGAGTGTTAGTTTACTCCTTATGAAGTAATTCTGCACCTGCAATACCCGGGTTTGTCATTTGATACGGATCGAGTATGATGTTCAGTTCCTCTTCGGTCAACACATTGTAGAGGAGACAGAGACTACGTACCGATTTACCTGTATTAATAGCTTCCTGAGCGATTCGGGATACGACTTCATAACCTAAGTGAGGGTTAAGCGCCGTAATAATACCTACGCTGTTCTCAACATATTCCCGACAATGATCTACGTTCGCTTGAATGCCCTCGATGCAATGTTCTCTAAAGACACGGAATCCCTGATTCATAATTTCTAAAGACTGAAGTAAGTTGTACACCAATACCGGTTCCATAACGTTAAGTTCCAATTGACCTGCTTCTGATGCGAGGCAAATGGTGTGGTCATTTCCGATGACCTGGAATGCAATCTGAGTGATGACTTCACACATCACGGGGTTCACCTTACCTGGCATAATGGATGATCCTGGTTGACGGGATGGAAGGGTGATTTCTCCTAATCCGGCTCTTGGACCTGATGCCATCAGACGAAGATCATTAGCGACTTTGGACATGTTCATCATGCAGATTTTCAGCGCTGCTGAAACTTCTGTATAGGCATCCGTGTTCTGCGTTGCATCTACTAGGTGTTCGGCAGGCTCTAAAGGAAAGCCACTTAGTTCTGCAAGTATTTCTGCTACCCGTTTAATATAAGTTACATCTGCGTTCAGACCAGTACCGACCGCGGTGGCTCCCATATTAATATCGAGTAGGTTAGTTTTGGTGGAAGTAAGTCGCTTTATATCTCTTTCAAGCACACGAGCGTAAGCTTGGAACTCTTGTCCGAGACGAATAGGTACGGCGTCCTGAAGATGGGTTCGTCCCATTTTGATAACACCGTCAAATTCCGTAGCTTTATCGCTGAACGCTTTATGTAAGTCTTTCATGGTCGCAAGTAGCTTCACTATCATCGTCAGTACCGCTAAATGTACTGCAGTAGGGAAGGAGTCATTTGTGGACTGGGCCATGTTAACATGATTATTCGGACTAATGTCCGCGTAACTTCCTTTTTCCTTGCCTATGAGTTCAAGGGCACGATTAGCTATGACCTCGTTAGTATTCATATTTATGGATGTACCTGCTCCACCCTGGATGGGATCGACAATAAATTGATCGAACCATTTACCACCAATAATTTCATCAGCGGCTTGAACGATGGCATCTCCCTTGGATGAGAGTAGTCGTCTGATCTCCATGTTTGCCATAGCTGCGCCTTTCTTGACCATGGCCATGGCACGAATTAATTCGGGATGAATACGTTGTCCAGTAATCGGGAAATTCTCTGCTGCTCTAATGGTTTGAATGCCGTAATAAGCTTCTTCCGGAACATCTTTAGTGCCTAGAAAGTCTTTTTCCAATCGCATAATATTTATTCCTCCGAGTGTGAAAAGATAGTAATATAATCCTGGTGTAAGCACTTTATTTACCAGACTCGGTATCATTATAGTTCTTTCATGTCAGCTTTTCAATTGTAATTTTCTTTCTTATGGTAAGAAGCCTGTTCAAGCCCGTGGAGTAAGGATAGTAACCCTTGCTTTGTTTCAGGATTCGTAATTTCGCCTTCATGATTAAGTTTCAAAGTGATGTGTGGGATGATCATCGTTCCCCCTTCTACAATTTCAGCATTGATCATTTTTAGCGTAAGTATGAGAGAGGCATGCGCTTTATCTCCACCCATTGGCGTGGGTGAGGCGCTTATTACCGCTGTAGGTTTATTTACAAACTCTCCTGAAGATACGATCCAATCTAAGGCATTTTTTAAAACACCAGGAACACCGTTCCCATATTCGGGCGTACATATAAGCACAGCATCTGCCTCTTTAAGTTGTGTTCTTAGTCCACGGACAGGAGTAGGTCCTTCGTCTAGGTCAATGTCAGGGTTGAAATGTGGTAGATCGCCTAACCCGCGATAAATGGTAAATGTCATGGTGTCTGGGGCTAATGCGATGATAGCGTTCATTAATGCGGTATTGGAAGACTTCTGACGAAGACTTCCCGAAATAGCTAATACTTTAATTTTGTTTTCCATTCAACAAGTCATCTCATTTCTTCTGTTTTTTTTGCAGTAGTTTATGTAACCAAGGGTTTGTTTCATTCCTACGCCACACACATCATAGATTATTTTAACATCATTGTCTTATTATCCGAAATCACTCCACATTGGGTATCGACAAAGCTGTAATTGGTAGGGGGCTACTTTGTAAGATATAAACATAAAAAAAGCTTTCCCATATTCAACGGGAAAGCTTTTTTTACATCATAAGATGAACAAGTCAATAACCTGGCTCAAAGAATGGGTAATTACAGGGAATTAGGGATTTGAACATCAGGATTGATGTCGGCATCATAATCGACGCCATCGGATTCAAAACCAAACAGTTGGAAAAATTCGCGGCGATAGCCCTCAAGATCCGTAAGTTCGTTAATGTTCTCCGTCGTTAGCTGATTCCATATCTGAGTAACCTCAGCTTGTACATCTTCGCGTAATTCCCAATCATCGATGCGAATGCGACCTTTTTCATCTAAAGGTGTACCATCATCTGTATATAAGCGTTCTTTAAACAGACGATAGGTCTGTTCAATACATCCTTCGTGCAGACCTTTCTCCTTCATAACTTTATATAAAGCAGAAATGTATAACGGTACGACTGGAATAGCAGAGCTAGATTGCGTCACAAGCGCCTTGCTTACACATACATAAGCACGACCACCGCCTATCGCAAGTTGGTCATTCATTTGCAGGGCCGTAGCCTCAAGGTGATCCTTTGCACGACCAATGGAACCATCTCTATAAACAGCTTGGGTGATTTCTGATCCGATATACGAGTAAGCGATAGTTGTTGCGTTATCGGCAAGTGCGCCAGCCTGGCGAAGTCCATTAATCCATAGCTGCCAATCCTCACCACCCATTACTGTGACGGTATCACGTATTTCTTCTTCCGTGGCCTCTTCAATCGTAACTTGGCTCACTTCTCCCGTATGGAAATTGACGGTTTGGTTCGTAAAAGGTTTACCAATAGGTTTAAGAACGGAAGTGACCATTTCACCGGTCTGTGGGTCCATTCTTCGTGGGGAAGCGACGCTATAGATGACGAGATCAACTTGGCCCAGTTCAGTGCGAATAAGTTCGATCGTCTTGTCCTTTGTCTCTGAAGAGAAAGCGTCACCTGTAACACTAAATGATTTGAGACCAGCAGCTTCTGCTGCTTTCTCAAACGCTGCCGAATTATACCAACCAGCTGAAGCGGTGCGTTTCTCACTTCCGCCACTTGGGCGGTAAACACCTACTGTATTCGCATGTGCTCCAAAAGCAGCAACAATACGAGATGCCAGTCCATAACCCGTTGATGCTCCGATAACTAATACATTGCGGGGACCCTTAATTTCTGGATTCGCTTGTACATATTCTATTTGCTGGTGTACCTGACGAGCACAACCCTCTGGATGGGATGTCGTACATATAAATCCACGTGTTCTCGGTTTAATAATCATTGGTTTATAAATTCCTCTCTTTAACAGAACCTGATTAATAACTTGCTATGTATTCCGTCCCAAGCTGCTCTTAAGAGCAGCTTGGGATTGATTTTCTTTGCTTAAGAAACATTTAGGCTTCGGTTTCTGCGTTTCTTTGCGCATTGCTGTATTTCCGGGAAAGGACTAGACCGAACACCGTACCGACAAATGACATTACAGAGATGGTTAGGTACATCGTTTTACCACCGAATGCTTCATACAAAGCTCCACCTGCATACGAAGCAATGATGCCTGATACTCCAAAAAACAGCAGTGCAAGTACAGTCTGGCCGGTAGCACGCCATTCGACAGGTACGATCCGATACAGGTATTGAATAGCTGCCGTGTAGAAAATCGGAAATGTGAGCAATTGAAGAACCTGTAAATATGCTAGTGTATGTGGATCAGTTATCCATGCGGAGATGAAGAATCGTATGAAATAAAAAGCACCCGCGATACTGATGAGGATGAGTTCCTTACCTTTACGCAACCACCAAAAGCTTAAAGCAAATACGACAATTTCACTTCCTGCTGCTAGAAACCAAGCTTGCCCTACCAGTCCCGGATTTCCTCCGAGTTCAAGGATATAGACACCTAGAAACGTATCGTTCATCCGTACTGGAATGGAACAGATAAAGATTAGCAACAAGAACAGAAGTGTTTCTTTTCCACTTAGAAAATTTTTGAGACTCTTCAACGTGACGGGTTTAGCGGCTGCAGGTGCATCGGGTATAGGAAGAATAACGATAAAACTCAAGAGTCCAATACCAGCAAATACTAATGCTAAGCTGTGAGCGCCATAGTGAGTCATTAAGTAACCAGTCAATAACGACATGACCGCATAGCCCAATGCCCCGAACGTACGAATGGATCCGTAGTTAATACCAGCAGATTCAGATATTCGAAAATTCATACTTTCCGTCAAGGGATCAATAGGCATGAGGAAAAAATAAGTCAACATTGCAAAAACAATAAGCATTGTGTAGCTAGTCGTATTGTACAAGAGATATCCGGTGATCGAAGCGAAAATAATCAGAATCATTAATACTTTTCGAATCGTCTTTGTCCGGTCGCTAATCATCCCCCACAAAGGCTGAGCAATAATTGTTATTATGCCCCCTGTACCAATGATGAAACCAATCTGTGATGGGCTTAATCCCTGTGAATCAAAATAGACAGGAAGAAAAGAGACAAACATTGCTAGCAAGGCGAAATACAAAAAATTAAAGGCTCGTAATGGTGTAGATTGTTTCATTAGTTGTCATATTCCTCACGTAATTGGTTTGTTGGATGCATTGCAGTCTTGCTATTGTACCATGAATGGGTGAGTCCCGGTAAGGTGGAGGTGCTAATGTGTCCGGTAAGTTGTCTTAAATTTATGTGAAAAAGAATCCGTTTATTCTGAAAGTGAATAGAGCGAACACATAACTGCAACAATATAATGAACCATTGTATCCATCGAAACCAAGGAGGTATTACAAAAATGAGCCCCGATAAAAATCTGATTAATACGGTAAAGGATTTAGAAACTACGCCCGTAACAAGTCAGCAAGCACAACAATTTCAACAAAAGAAGAACGACCGACGAAAAGAAATGCTCCAAGATGATGCAAAAGAGTAGGATCTGAATAAAACTCATGAATCACCTTTAGTATGGTAGTAAGATCTACTGGTTGAGTGGTAAAGAGGGGGCAACTCCTCTTTTTTTTGTTGTAGAGTCTCTATATGTAAAGTCATTTACCTTTATTGAATAGGATCACCGGAAATGTGAAAAAAATAAATTATATTCGTATGTGAGAGACTATATTCCTTTTGGCCTATGGCTTATGATTTGGATTACCTCAGAGCAAGATGTTATACTTATACTTTAGTTTGCTTCAATAATTCTTAATGGAAGTGGTCAATCAACTTTTCAAATTTGAACCGATTATCAACGATCCAGTTCTTTTATATGAAGGGCTTTTTATAGTAATGCGAGAATTCATTCCTACAAGTTGATTGCAGATGCATTTGGGATGAATGGGAACATCAAGGAGACTGCCGACGAAATATGGAAGTAATCATGTGGAGAACTCATACATTCACATAAATGATTTCATCAAATAAGAGCAGATATTGAATTGGATGATTAACTAATCAAGTGAAATATCAGTTCTAAATACCTACATTTCGACAATAATTGACTATATTCTACATGAAATAGTATAATATACCTACGGAGATGATCAGACATGGATAAAGGGTATTTTAAAGGATTTCAAAAAATGAGTCATGAAAATGAGATGAGGTCAGTACTTCTCATCCGGGGAGTCAAAAGGATCCTTGAGGCGAAGAAGGAAGAAAGTTTTCTGAAAAAGATTTTCCAGAAGAAAAAGCATATAGAACCAAAAGGTTGGAAAAAAGTTGTCTGATCGATTGAAACACAGGGACTTTGGCTAATTACGGTTGATGATCTACCTAGGCGCTGCAGACCAATCCTACGGACAGAAACACGAGAGCGCAAAAGTTCTGGCGTAAGGTATTGGCGTCATACACTAACGGAAAAAATTTAGAGAAGCGCGGTATTCATCCAGAAGCTGGTGAGATGCTAGCGTTTCTTTTAACAATAAGTTGCTGTAAGGAGATCAGGTTGATATCCATTTGCGAGTCATGTGGAGTTCTATTCACTGGTGATGAATCAGGACAATTAAATCGAAGATGTATTGGTGGGAATGAAAGAGGGGTGCCGAACCCTTCTTTTTTTTGTTTATAGTTGGATATCAGATTTTTTGAGCATGGTTTTTATGCTCTTTAAAGGGTTTTGTCGTTAATTGTCGAAATGAATTTAGAGAGGAATAATCAACATCAGAGAGGGGTCATTATTTATGTGGTTCGAGCGATTGAAAAGATGGTCCAGTTCTTTAAAGATCAAGTTTATGTTGTTTCTCTTGTTGCTTACTGTTGTACCTGTTGTGTTAGTTGCGTCGATTCTAACCAACTTATTCACAGACAATGTTGAAAAGGAATTGAAGGAACAGCAAATGGTAATAGCATCAGCGAACGCATTGAAGCTAAACTCATTCTTAGAAATGAAGGTTCAGTCGATAGAAAGTATGTTAAGTAGTTATCGGCCAGTATTTTTACATAGTGATTCTAAGGAGATAGCTGAACTTCTGAGAGTTATGAAGGCGATGAGTCCAGATGTTCTCTCCTATGCGTATTCACCTGAATCTGGTCTATCCATAAGTGATACCAATAACGAGCTTGATCTATCTAATTTCGAAAATTTCAAGCGAATGAAGGAGCAGAAGACGGTAGCGATATCTGATATTTTACCAAGTGGGGGTAGTGGAGAGAATATAATCATTATCGACATTCCTATACTTGGCGATAATAGTGAGTTTCGGGGACTAGTTCAGGCCATTGTTAGTCCTGGAAATATATTGGAAGATTTAAATAGTAATAAAATGGGTGAGACTAGTGCTACTTTCTTAATCTCAAAAGACGGTAAATACCTTGCACATCAATCAGATGAGAGAATTGGTAAAGAGGTCAAGCAATTTGAGAACGCAGAAACCAATAAATTGTATACAGAGAAGATATTGAAGGAAGACAAGGGAAATGTTATCTATAAAGTGAACGATGGCACGTCCAAACTAGCTTCCTTTGCTAAAGTTGATTCAACGGGTTGGAGAGTTGTGGTATCAGGAAATGAAGATGAATTATTAAGTAGTGTGGAACAAATTAAAAAAACAGGATATTTCGTCATTCTCCTGTGCGCTTTGGGTGTGGCCCTATTGTCATATATCGTATCGGGGTTTATACTGCGCCCTATTTATGCGATGACGAATCTTATGGAAAAAGTAGCTTACGGAGATTTGACTGAACGACTGCAAACAAAAGGAAAAGATGAAATACAACAGTTAAATGGTAATATTAATGCGATGTTAGATTCGTTTAGTCTCACACTAAACAAACTGACAGATGCTATACAACATACAGCGGCCTCTTCTGAAGAACTGACGGCTATTGCGTTGAATTCTGCTAGTACTTCAGAGGATACGGCGAATTCGGTGGACCGTATTAAGAATGGTGCTCAAGAGCAGTATAATGGATCTGAACAATCGGCTAAAGCTATGGAAGAAATGTCATTGGGGATTCAGGAGATCGCCGAATCGTCAAGTATCGTTAACGAAAGGACGCAACAAGTACATCGTCAAGTTACACATGGGGAGGCCGTCGTACAAGAAGCGGTTCGCCAAATTTTAAATGTTAATGAGGCAGTGGAAAAGTCCGCATCTATGATTCAAGCAATGGAATCGAAGTCATCTGAGATTAACAAGATTGTCAATTATATCTCAGACATAGCGAAACAAACGAGTATTTTGTCCTTGAATGCTACGATTGAAGCAGCGCGAGCTGGTGAACATGGAAGAGGATTCGCTGTTGTTGCAGGAGAAGTGAAGAAATTGGCTGAACAAACGAGGCAGGCCACTGTTGGTATAGAAGGGATTTTGAGCGAAATCCAACACTCAACATCAAACACGTCTGAATCCATATCAAAGGGAATTGAAGAAGTTGCTAAAAGTGTAAGCCAGATTGAGGCAGTTGGAGATATATTTGGGTCCATTGTACATGAAGTAGTTGAAGTATCTACTCAAATGGAAGGTATGTCTGCCGCTACAGAGCAATTATCTGCAAGCACACAGGAGGTATCGGCATCTATGAATGAAATTGTGGGTATTTCGCGCGCTTCATTAGAAGAATTGAAGACGATCTCCAAATCTATTTCGGAACAACATCTATCCATGGGGGAAATATCCACGTCATCGGAGTCTTTAAGTCAGATGGCTATGGAACTTCAGGAAATGGTATCGAAGTTTAAAGTGAAGTAAGAAACAAGGATAATAGTTTGTTTTCGTATTAGATTCAATAATTGGATTTGGTTGCCCTTTCTTTCATTTAATCTATGACTCCCTCTTTGTCGAATTTTCTTCATAATGCGAAGTTAAATGTCGATATATATCATAAAAGAATATGAGGGAGTTATTGTAATGAAGAAAATAAGGAATAAGATACTAACATTTTCATTGATAAATACTTTTGTGCTTTTACTATTAATGGGTTATATGTCTAATATAATAATGATGCAGACTCAGAAGACATCCTTGAGTACTTTGGAAAATAGTATGAGAAATAGTTTTGATCTACTTATTTCTACTCAAGTGCAAAACGCCGCGAGTGTATTGCAGAATTATGTTGTCATGGCTGAGAACGGTGACCTTTCACATGAAGAGGCTAAGAAGAGGGCTGCCGCTGTCCTTCGAGGTATGAAGTATGGCGTAGACGGATATTTTTGGGCAGATACTTATGAGGGTGTCAATGTGGTTTTGTTAGGAAATGATAAGGAAGGAAAAAATCGTTATGAGTCTCAGGATGGCCTCGGAAATTACTATATGAAGGATATTATCAAATATGGCAGGGAAGAAGGCGGAGGATATTCAGATTATTATTTCCCTAAAAAGGGTAGTGATACACCTTTGCCCAAACGAAGTTACTCACTGGAGTTTAAGCCGTTTGGATGGGTGATTGGAACTGGCAACTACACCAATGATATTGATGAAGTTATTCTGACTCAGAAAGCTAAGATGGAGAAGGAAAGCAAGAAGAAGCTTCTGATTTTGAACGGACTATCTCTTTTAATCGGGGCTATTTTTGCTGGAATGTCTATCGTGTTCGGGAAAAGAATTGCTAACCCTATTGAGGAAACATCCAAATTGGTTAAGACGGTTTCAAGTGGAGATTTCACAGTTGAGATCCCAGGTGTTTATCTGAAGCGTAAAGATGAGATTGGACAGATATCGAATGCTTTGCAGCATATGATTGAGAATCTTAGAGGAATGATTAAAGGTGTTATGATTCAATCCAAACATACTGCAGATGTATCTCTGAAGGTATATGAGGATATTGGTGTGCTTCAATCACAAATTAATGATATTGCAGCAACTACGGAGCAGATGTCCGCTGGTATGGAGGAGACAGCAGCATCCTCACAACAGATGAATGCCATGGCTATGGAGATTGATCATGCAGCAGAATCTATTGCAGAGAAAGCACAAGAAGGCTCTAAAACTGCGAATGACATCAATGATCGTGCTATAGTGTTGCGAGCCAAGCTGGTAGCGTCAGAAAATAATGCGATGACTATACTCAATGACTCTAAGGTTACTCTGGAAGAAGCCATTGAGATGTCCAAGTCTGTACATCAAATCACGTCATTATCTGATGTTATTTTGGAAATTACTTCACAGACCAATCTTCTTGCGTTGAATGCGGCGATAGAGGCGGCTAGAGCGGGAGAAGCTGGTAGGGGCTTCGCAGTCGTTGCGGATGAGATTAGAAAACTCGCAGACAACTCCAATACGATCGCAACACAGATACAGGAAGTAATTAAGGTCGTAGAGAATTCCGTAACTAATCTCTCTTCTAACTCTTACAAATTATTAGAGTTTGTCTCGACCGATATTAAGAAAGATTACAAATTGATGTTGGATTCTTCTGATCAATATGGAGAGGATGCAGCTGATATTAACGATCTTATTATGAACTTTAGCGCTACATCTGAAGAGTTATTAGCCTCGATACAGAATATGAAGCAATCAATCGAGGAGATTACCGTGGCTACTACTGAAGGTGCTCAAGGGGTATCTGATATAGCAACTAATACAGGAGTAGTATTAGAAAAGTATGGTGAGATTATTGAAGTGACACATGAAGTAAAGGAAGGCTCGATTAAATTAAACCAAGAAGTGGAAAAATTTAAAATCTAGTCTCCCTAGGTCCACGAACACCTTAAGCCAAAACGGCAGAGATGCCGTTTTTTTGTTTTGATTTTGTTGCAACAGGTTAGACCTGTGGGGAAAAGCATTATCCGCTAAGTTGCTGAAAAAGGTGGGGTTATTTTATAATAGTCAGTAATAGGGAGGCGATAGGGATGGCAAATCACTTTGTCAGATTAAGTAACTACTCATGCAAAGCCTAATATTAGGGCGATACTTTGTATGGGGTGAACAGTTATCGTTAACATTGTCGCCCGAGAGAGCATATATCGTTTCAAATACAAGTGGAGCGTTTATTTAATTTTTATAGAACTTAAATTCACATGAGAATACCATAAGAAGCATTGTATATTGCGGAAATTATTAAACAAGCAGAATTGGTTTATACTTGTAGTAATGCTATATAACTACACTAGTTATTAATTCTTTGTGAGCGCATAGCTTTAATAATCCAGGATATTTCCTAGAAAGGATGGAGCGGCTCCGTGGATTAAAAGTCCATTGCTCTTGTCGCGCATATGCCATGCTGTTACGTACTTATATTCCACGAGCACCATTGTCAGGTTTTGTGGATTTTTTTTGGTATTTCGAAGGATATCATCCGCCTCATGCGAAGGAGCTCACGCTACCTGATGGTTCAGTTGAACTCGTGTTCAACTTGAGTGAAGATAAGATTAAATTGTTTGACCGAGAGAATAAGGGCTTGTTGTATGACAGGTCTGTCATTTGCGGACCGCATTCAGAATATTTCATCATTGATACTTCTGTAGTGACCACATCGTTGGGTTTACATTTCAAACCGGGTGGTATTTATCCATTTCTTAAAATGTCAGTGAATGAATTACATAACAATATTGTATCCTTGGAAACACTTTGGGGAGCACGAGCCCATGATTTGCATGAGAAGATACTTCTTTCGAAAACGGTGGATGATAAGTTTCGAACACTTGAAGAAAGCCTAATGAAGCTGACCTCCCGACCTCTGATACGTCATCCGGCAGTAAGCTTTGCACTTAACGAATTTCAGAGTATGTCACATAATAGACCTCTCTCGGATGTGATCAGACAAATCGGTTTAAGCCAAAGGAGATTTATCCAGATCTTTAAAGAAGAAGTGGGGTTGACTCCCAAACTCTTCTGTCGTCTTCGCCGCTTTCAAGAGGTATTGAACAGAATAGACCACACTAAGATCGTCAATTGGTTGGATGTCGCTATTGCTTGCGGTTATTATGATCAGATGCATTTTATTAAAGATTTTCAGGCCTTCTCCAGTCTCAATCCGACTGATTATTTCTCGAGGCAAGGCAAGCATCACAATCATGTTGGGATTCATTAAATATAGGGTCAGTTTTTTACTATACGCTCGTTTGAAGGTCGGTTAGAATATTTATATGAGGCGGGAACAGTCAGCTTGATTGCATCAAGCGATACTGAATATGGCTCATCATAATTCGGAAAAGAAGGTGGATCTAAATGGATAAAGCAACCCCGTTTCTATGGCTCAAGAATCCTGCGGAGGCGATTGAGTTCTATAAGAAGGCTTTCGATGCGGTAGAGATATACCGCTTGACGGAGCCGGAAGGCAAAGTGGCTCATGCTGAAATTACAATCGGCGGTGCCAAAATATCACTCGCCGGTGAATATCCCGAATACGGCATTCTAGGGCCAGAAACTATTGGCAATACAACGGTTGGTATCCAGCTGCAGGTCAAAGATGCGGACAAGTTGTTTCAACAGGCGATTGTGGCTGGAGCGACAATCGTTAATCCGATGACGGATCAATTCTATGGTGACCGAGCGGGAAGTGTGAAGGATCCCTTCGGACATTATTGGATGATCTATACCACGATTGAAATTGTGAACCCGGAGGAAATGCAGAAACGATTCCTTGCCTTGTTTGAGAGTTAAGCTAGTTCAGGATTTAGGGGTTCGATCTCCCGTATTATCAACGATAAATAGACTACCTAACGCTTGGATTCCAAGCGTTTTTCTTGTGTACAAATGATTTCACAAATTCCTATTAACGGATACGGATAGATATCTCATAGAGGGCTCGTACTACTTCTGATATACTATTTGGGACATTCAGTAATATTAGTATAAATTTGGTATGCGAAGGGAGTGATATGGACATGACTGCTCTGGAAATACAATCACTGAGTAAGAGTTTTGGGAGCAATAAAACCGTAGATAACTTGTCTATTTGTGTGGAACATGGTGAAATATTCAGCTTGCTCGGACCTAATGGAGCAGGGAAAACAACAACAATTAACATGATTACTGGCGTATTGGAAATGGACGAAGGGAATATCATCGTTAACGGTATATCCTATCAAAAGGGCAGTTCTGCTATGAGTAAGATAGGTGTATGCACACAGGATACACAGTTGTGGCCGTTCATGACTTGCGAGGAACAGCTTCATTTTATGGGGAACCTGTATAAGATGGACAACAAAGTGATTAAAGAACGATCTCTCAGCTTGCTAGAAAGAATCGGATTGGCGGACAAGAGAAAGGTTTTGGCAAAGAAACTGTCGGGTGGCATGCAGAGACGTCTGCATTTGATTATGTCCGTTATACATGACCCAGATCTCATAATACTGGATGAACCCGAAGCTGGACTTGACCCCCAGAGCAGAATACTTGTAAGGGAGTTTATTAAGTCACTGTCTGGTTCCAAAACATTCCTGTTAACGACACATAACATGGATGAAGCAGAAAGGCTGTCTTCCAGGGTAGCTATTATGGACAAAGGGAGAATTTTGGTATGCGATACACCTGCTGCTCTACGCCAAAAATTTACGCCCGAAGAAACCCTCGAATTCTTGTATCTAGAGTCAATCGTAATGACACAGCAGTGGGAGCCTTCCTCCTATCGTGTTCATATTGATGGTAAAACCGTAAGGATCATTGGTAATCAATTAACACTTGCTGTACCGGATATACTCAGTAAAGTTGTATCCCAATTTGGTCATCCTATGACCTTCAGTTTAAGGCAAAGTACCCTTGAGGATGTTTTTATTAAACTGACTGGAAGGAGCCTGAGGCAATGAGGTTGTTTGTCGTTTTTAAGAAAAGTATAATAGAGCAGTTTAGGGATTCAAAAGCACTGATATTGACGATACTCTCACCAATCATTTTTATCATTATTTTTGGTTTGGCTTTTGGTCAAGGGTTCTACACTTATTCTTTAGGAATATCTAACGATGATACAGGGGCTTTAGGTGGGAAGTTGGTCCAAGAAATTCAGAACAGCATTTATCCCAACGGAAATAAGATGTATGATATTGTGTTAGTCGATTACGATGATGCACAGGTTAAGAACGACATTGCAAGTCGAAATTATGACGCTCACCTTTACGTCCCACCACATTTCAGTGAATCCATCCAACACAGCGGAACCGGAGTGTTGTCACAAGCCCGAGTACCCATCTCAGGCAATCCCTCTAACCTTTCATACAACTTTATTAGCAGTTTCGTGGAGAATTTTATTCATAATTTTATATGGACAAACGGCATGATGACTAATCCGCTTGAGATTGTGTACGAGGAGACTGAGATCACGCAAGTAAAGTCTGAATTCGATGTCATGGCTCCCGGGTTGATCGTGTTCTCTGTATTTTTCCTGTTAATTCAAAGTGCTATGGTTGTGACGAAGGAAGTGGAAAACAGGACGATTCAAAGAATTGTCTTGTCCAAGGTGAAATCTTTCGAAATATGCGGAGGAATAAGCTTATCTCAACTGGTGTTGGCAGCCATCATGATTCCCCTTGTGTTTGCGACAAGTGTTATGCTCGAATTTACGTCATCGGGTTCTTTTGGACTGGCTTTTGTGATAAGTCTGATTGCGACATTCTCGGCGATTGGTATTGGTCTGATTATTGCATCTTTCTGCAAAACGTCATTGGAAGCATTCATTATTGGTAATGTTGTTGTTACGCCAATGTTGTTCTTGGCAGGTATTTTCTTTGAAGTTCCATCCGCGAATCTATTTACCATTATGGGGAAAGAGATCAATGTACTAACATTCATTCCAACAGTGGATGCAGTAAGTGCCATGAACAAGATCCTGATTAATAATGCTGATTTCTCAGAGATCCTGCCTGAATTCATCGTGCTGACCTTACTATCAACAGGATACTTTATTGTCGGTGTGTATCTATTTAGTCGACGTTATATGACAAGAGCATAAATGCTTTTGAGAACTATATTCTCCCATCAAGATTGATTCGATAAAGATAGTCCATCTGGTGTTCAACCAAGCTATGGGGCATCAAAGGAAATATTGCGTTTCTGAGTGAAACCGCAAGTTTGCCTTCGAACTGGGCTACCTTACCGACTCTATTGGACATTCTAGTAATCTTACCCGTACGCTGGACCCGATCGTGGTTATAACGTTCTAATGCTTCCAAGACATTGGAAGCCTTAGAACGTTTGATGTGACCTGCTAGAATAACTGAATCTTCGATCGCTTGTCCTGCTCCTTGTCCCATATTCGGAGTTGTTGCATGGGCCGCATCACCAAGAAGTGCTATTCGTCCAAACGAATAGCAGGAAAGTGGTGGAAGATACATGATGTCGTGGTGAAGGAGTTGTTCGTTCTGAGAGAGCGCTAGTACCTGAGGAATAGGCTTATGATATTTGTGAAACCGTCGTTGTAAATCATCTACTGTGAAGTTGTTAAATTGAGGGTCTGATTGAATGGCATTCAGGCAGGCGAACCAATAAATGTGATCATTGGCCAGTGGAACGATCCCGAAACGTCCGTTACTTCCCCATGACTCCGTAAATACGTTTGGATCGTAACCAGCCAGCCGTTTATGATCGATTCGAACGACCGACCTCCAGCACGTGTATCCAGCAAACTTCGGGATTGCATGTGGGAGGAGTTTCCCTCTGATACTTGAACTAATTCCATCAGCTGCGATGAGTAAATCGCCTTCTTCTTTCGATCCGTCCTCGAACCATACGGTAACACCGGATGGTTGCTGTTCGAACCGCGTACATGTTTTACTACACTGTATGGGGTGCTCTGGTCCCAAAGCTTTTAAAAGAATCTCAAGCAGCATGGATCGGAGAAGGGTCACATTATCTGTTCCGTATTTTTTACTTATAGCAGACGTTTCCGTATGACTGAGTTGTTTACCTGAATCTGTCATGATCTGAAGGCTGTGAAGAAGCTTTCCGGCTTGAAGTACTTCGTCGCCTACACCAAGTAAATGCAATGCACGCACAGCGTTTGCACCAATCCCCAGAGCTGCACCGCCTAAAGATACTTCAGATTTTTTTTCAAAAAGCTTCGCGTGTATGCCTATCTTGCGTAGGGCAAGTGCAACACATAATCCACCAATGCCTGCTCCAATAACGATTACCTTCATATCACACCATCCTATCCATTTGCATTTTTAGAAAGTATAACCAGATCAGTTTCTATTATAACGAAAAAGACTTAATCAGCCTATTAGATATGTATCAAAGGTGGGTGGTAGAACAGAAAAATTAGTGTTGTAAGTTCAGAATGATGAGTTAAATAGAACACTGACTATGACGCAGGGTTATTTTTACATATAATAGAAATAGAAGGTTTTGTACTAATAATATTGAATGAGAGGAAGGGAACACAACACTCCGATGATTTGAGCGCTAAGGTGCTTCCCGTTTGATTTTAAGTAGTAAAATTGATGAATGGGGACGTGATGTTTTGCCTTATTTCGCTCTAGGTTTTTCCGTGCTGTTCCTAGTTTTAATCGGGATTGTAACGTTCAAAGTTTTTGTGAAAAAAGAAAACGTTGGGACATATTATACTCCATTTGACAATATTACCGGTCAGACTACCATCGAATTTCATGAGGAAAAGATCGAGAAAGAACAAGAAGATGGGCAAGGCGACGACAAAGATAAGAACAAATCTAAGAAGAATGAATCAATTTCATAAAACGTTTCCTGTATGAATCAGATGTACTGTTATCAAATTTCAATAAGGAGCGTATAAATGCATAAGCGCCTCACCGGAGTATTATTAATCATCCTCATCTTGATATGTACTTGGGTTGTAATATCAGAACAGAATTATGATGAAGTTGTCCAAGTTGATAAGGATAAGGGTTCTCGGGGACTTCTCATTAAACAAAGATCTGACTCAACAACTTGGCATTACGTTACTGAAGATCCTAATCTAACGAACAGATGGGGAAAAGAGGTTTCATTTGAATCTTTAGAAGTTGGAAGTAGAGTGAAAGCAACCAATAGTGGTACTGTGTTGTTATCAAATCCTGCTATGACGAATGCTAGAAGTATTGTTCTACTTAAATAAGTTTTTGAATACAGAATATGGTCACACTCTTTTTTTGAAAAAAAGACTGATTCAACTCAAAGTAGCAGGTCAAGGTGGTTATCCTTGACCTGCTACTTTGAATTTTTGGTCCATAGTGGCTTGCTTCAATAAATTATGGGCGAGCGAAAGTCACCCGTCCTCAAGGCTAACTGTTTGCAAGCCCTAATGCATAAATCCCCCTGAAAACCTTTGGCGATTAGACGAGAAAAGTAGATGTAAATGCATTGAGTGTGTGCATAAATAATAACTTTAGTGAGTATTTTGGTGTGATAGCAAGACATACATACATTACTTTTTCTTGATAGCCCATGTCAGACGTGTGTCTTCGGAGTATTTTGTTGTACTGGGATTGCCTTCCGATCTTACAATCGTTAAGTCGTTTAGCCGTACAATAAAAGACCATAAGCTATCAAAATTCAGTTCCTTCTTATATTGACAAACAAAACCGAGCTTGCCTGATAAAATCTGTTGGGCGAATAGTATTGAATCGGGATAATTCTGGGTCATCCGTAAAGCTTGCTGTGTTGTGTGATAACGAGTCTCGGATAAATACCAGTTCTGTTCTGGTTTTCCGTCATACTTCAGCATTATTGGTTCGATGAAGTGGTTCGTTGAGACTAGAAATTGCTCTTCTCCTTTTGGCTTTCTCACTACTATTGCTTCTGAGCAGCATTCAACGACAGCCATGTCTCCATGTCGGTCAGCTAAGATTATGTTTTGTGAAGTACAGATGGGTAAGTTATGCAAAAGTGCGATAGCTTCCTCTACAGTTTTACTTTTTTCCAGCAAGTAACGGACGATGAATAAGAAGTTAAATCCAGGTCTGGTATGATTAGCTGCTACAAAAGTCATTCCTACAGCAAGTCCGTGCTCGTTAACCCCATCTTCTTTACCGACTAAAGCATCACCTTGACCTACAAATGTATACCCGGAAGTTGGACGTACGAGGCAGCTTTCTGTCAATTTTTTGAACTGTGAAAACATATCGTGGTTTCTAGCGAATATTAGATCTGCACCGTTCTTAAAACAAATGCATGTACATCCATAATCTTCACCAAATACACCCATATTCAGTAGAAAACAAGCAAATGGTTCAAAAGGATACCGGAGTCCCTCAGACATCCCTCGTATTTCATCCATAATTTCCGGATAATGCAGGTGATAGAGGGACAACGATTGAAGGCCGAAAGCCTGTTGTTCTTTCGATAATTGAATGATGTTGTCAAATCGGATACCATTACGGTATAAGAGTGTGCCGTACTTTAATCCCATTTCATAATGAGTACCTTGTAGTCTTGGATGATACATGGTTAATCACTTCCTTTTAATTAATAATGAATATAGTTATACCTTATCTTAGAAGACCCGAGGACTATTTTCTTGATGAAAAATGCTAGTATCAGCGGATGGAGCGAGAAAAAGTGGACTATTTAAATCGTATAAGGGAAGCAGTTCTTTATATCGAGAATCATTTGAAGAAGAAATTGACCATAGATGATGTTGCCTCCACAGTCGGATATTCCAAATTTCACTTTCAACGACTGTTTCATCATGTGACGAAACAAACGCTTGGACAGTATATATTGGGTAGAAAGCTGACGGAAGCAGCGCGAGAGTTGTGGGAAGAACAGTCTAAGGTTGTTGAAATAGCCTATGAGTTTGGATTTGAATCACATGAGACCTTTACAAGGGCTTTTAAGAACAGATTCGGGATGTCCCCATTTGCATTTAAAAGGGCAGGGAAAGTGCCTAATCATTGGCTGAAAAAAAGACTTGAGCTGGATTATTTAACTCATATTAACGATGATGTGATCAGTTCCATTGAGGTAGTGAATCTCGGCGTATTGAACCTAAGAGGATATAAAGCAAAGAGTGGGAAGATGAAGGATATTCATCAAGCCTGGAGGAAGCTACTTCTGAAACAGAGAAAAGGTCACGATGGGAGCAACGTTGCGAAGTATGGACTGATTCAATATTCTGAGATTGATGAGCTGGAATTGAATTATTCATATCTAGCTGCTACAACAATGGACGGGATTGACCAAGAAGAAAATCAAGAGGAATGGGTCATACCACCGTCTAAATATGTCGTTTTTGATCATAAGGGTGACGTAGATCGAATACCGCTTACGTATCAATATATCTATGGCACATGGTTTTCTGAGAATTCCTATAGCTTGATTGAATCGTATGATTTTGAGTTTTATGGTGATTCTTTCTCAGAATTATCCAGTGGGGACTCTATTATTCGAATATATATTCCGGTGAATGATTGAGCTGCTTAGATTTTTGATAATGAAGTCCCCCAGACTTGGCATACTTAAGTAGCCTAATTCCGCCATTAATACCTATTTAAATAATAAAAGTGATTTACGGAGGTGCGGCAGTGTGAATAGTATCTTTAGTGATATCCCGAATTTCAGTACATGGAACATCGTTCAAGCAGTTCATAAAGGTTGGTCAAAAGATAAGAAATATTACATAAAAACGATAGATGGCAAAGAACTGTTGCTTAGAATGGCGGACATATCTCAACATGATAAGAAAAAGTGGGAATTTGAATCTGTAGATAAGTTTGACCATATCGATTGTTTAATGTCCCGGCCGATTGAATTTGGGATTTGTAATAAGGGTCAATCTGTATATTCCTTGTTCACATGGATTGCTGGAGAGGATGCTAATCAGGTTATCCCTACACTAAGTGCGAAAGAACAATATCGACTTGGTGTCCGAGCAGGAGAGATATTAAGAGAAATGCATGAGATCCCTGCTGAGAACAATCCAATTCCATGGTCAGAAACGTATAATCTCAAAATTAACAAATATATAACGAATTATAAAGCATGCGGTATCTATTTAAAGGGTGCAGATACCATAATCAACTATGTTGAAAGTAATCGATATCTATTAGAAAAGCGCTCGGAGTCTATTCAACACGGTGACTATCATGTGGGGAATATGATAGTGACAAAGGATGGTGAACTGGGGATTATTGATTTTAACAGGCTTAGTTATGGAGATCCGTGGGAGGAATTCAATCGTATTACTTGGGATGCAAGCTTAAGTGGATTATTCGCATCGGGTCGTATTAATGGATATTTCAATAACGATGTACCTGATAGTTTCTTTAAATTAATGGCTTTATATATTGCAAGCAACCAACTTTCAAGTATTCACTGGGCGATTCCATTTGGACAAGAAGATGTTGATATTATGCTTGCACGAGCCGGAGATGTGTTGGATTGGTACGATGAATTTCAGACTTACGTACCGAGTTGGTATGTGGCGAACTACGGAGAAAAAGCATAATCTTAATTAGTCTTAATCAAGGAATGGATCTATTTGATGTGTTTTTGTGATAAGAATGATGGGGGAATTATCCCGAGCAACGTTCATATGGCAATAAATCACTTATTCAATGGGTTACTTCTCGTTTTTGATTTTCTGTTAAATAGTCTTACTCTACCGTCCAATAAACATATAATGCCAGAGCCCATGATATTTAGTGATTCTGGCATTTTTTTTGATCAGTTATGTATAGCTTATAGAAATATTATTCATTAGGGGGGAGAACCGAATCTATGATTCATTCGACAGGTGATATCTTTAAATCTGATATTGGGAAGAATCTTAATTTAGTCTATTTTTGGGGACCACAGTGTAGCCTGTGATCGAAGAATTGGATCAAGAAATAGGTGACAAGTTAAATATTGAGAGCTTCAACTTGGCAGGAAACTTAAAAACTTCGATTAAGTATAGGATCATGAGTGTACCTGTGCTAATGATTTTTAAAGACGGCAAACCCGTTGAGAAATTAAATGGTTTTCATTCAAAAGAAGCATTACATACGTTACTGAACAAGTATTTGGGTACATCCATCTAGCTCTCTACTAAACTAAACAGAATACGATGGACAGAGACAGAGGGGCGATGCGTTATTTCTCAAGTTCTCTGAGCTTTTGTATGAACATTTTCACAGCCATCGTATCTAAGGACTTCGGTTCCTGTATTACGTGAAAATCGCGGGTAAAGCGCCTCCCTTTGACTTGAATGTGATGCAATTCCCCTGATTCCAACTCCTTATGTATTACCCAGCGAGATAACATTGCAATACCTAGTCCAGCGACGACGGCTTCCTTGACGCCTTGACTGCTGTTAAACACGAAAGATCGCGCGACACGAAGATCTGTATCTTGGATGAATTGGTCACTGTATGCCCGAGTGCCTGACCCACTTTCTCTAAATACCCAGACTTGATCTTGCAACATGTGTGGTTCAACGGTTCTTAGCGTATGTAGAGGATGAACTACCGATGAGACTAACAACATTTCATCTTCCATAAAAGGAGGCTGCACTTGAATCTCTGAATATTCTACGTGACCTTCGACCAAACCGACATCGAGTTCATTAGAATGAACGCCTTGAGCGATTTCTTCTGTATTGGCTATTGTCACCTGAATATCGACTTGCGGGTATTGATTCACAAATTGTGCGAGAAGACGAGGCAGTATATACTCACCGATCGTAAAACTTGCACCTATTTTTAAAGATCCAGTTACCTCATTTCGCAAAAGGTGTATTTTCTCCTTCGCCGCTTCATAAAGGGATAACATTTGTGTGGCTTGCTTGTACAAGATATGGCCGGCATCTGTCATCTTTACCTGCTTAGAAGATCGATGCATGAGCTGGACTCCGAATTCATTCTCCAAATTTCGTATATGCTGACTTACTCCTGGCTGAGAAAGGTTGAGCATTTCCGCAGCCCGGGAGAAATTCCTTTGTTCTGCAACAGTCACAAATACCTTCAATGTATCTACAATCATCATTTCCTCCGTTATCCCTATAGACTGTAATGGATTATAATCGCTTAACTACTTAAACTCATTGTATCCGTTTCTCTCTTATCGAACAAACCATCTTTCGATGTCAGAAGAAGCATAAGTTTTCCTAATGATATAGATAGCATTTCCGTATTTCTCTTCTGAGTTAGAGCAACTTATAGTTGATACATAGAAAGATACATGCTTCCTCAACTAGAGGTGCTAACAAGGAGTGGGGTACGATCATGGGCCAATCAGAAACATTCTCCATACAGAATAAGAAAGAACAACATGTTGGTTTTGGGCTTGGCATCGGACTAACCTTCATCATAGCTATCGTTGCTAAAGGTTTAGCTGGGTTCCCGTTCCTCGCTATTATGGGACAACTAGTGATTGCCATTTTGATCGGAATTACATGGCGAGCCTTGGTAGGGGTACCGGATAAGATCATTGCAGGAGTTAACTTTTCAAGCAAAAAATTGCTGCGCCTCGGCATTGTCCTGCTCGGTATGAGGCTTAATCTACTGGATATTATCCATGCAGGTCTGAAGGTGTTTCTTATCGCTGTGATCGTTATTACGTGTACACTTATCATCGTGTACGGAGTGGCAAGGTTGTTCAATGTTGAGAAGAGATTGAGCATATTAACAGCTTGTGGAACAGCGATCTGTGGTGCAGCAGCGGTGGTTGCGATTGCTCCACAAATCAAGGCGAATGATGACGAGACGGCAATCGGTGCGGCGATCGTAGCGATTTTAGGGACGATATTCACGTTACTCTATACTTTTCTATATCCTGTTCTAGGTTTATCGCCATTAGGCTATGGAATCTTCTCGGGAGCAACCCTACACGAGATTGCACATACCATTGCGGCTGCGGCATCAGGAGGGAATGAAGCGGTGGATATAGCGGTGATTGTCAAATTAACACGGGTTGCTATGCTTGTTCCGATTGCTATTCTAATTGGCATATGGGATAACCGTTCGGAGAAGAAAGAGCAAGGTGGCCATAACAAGATTTCGTGGAAATCGATCCCTATTCCTTGGTTTATCCTTGGGTTTCTGCTCGTTAGTGGTATTAATTCGCTTGGGTTCATTCCTATATCTATTGCAAATGGTATTGTAACTATCGCATACTTGTTGATTGCTATGGCGATGGCGGGTCTTGGATTGAATGTAGATTTGGTAGCTTTTAAGCGACTTGGGATGAGACCATTTGCTGCGGGACTCATCGGATCGGTCATTCTCTCGGGGCTAGGATTTATGTTGGTTCATTTGTTTGGGCTTAACTGAGACAGCATAGTGTTAAGTAATCTATAGTTTGAAAATATTTATACAGCCCTCATATGATATTAATGAATAGGTTGCTAGATAATTGGTTAAACAAGTTCTAATATGGTTAATTTAAATAATCCTGCTGAAATGTTTCCAGTATTATGTATGCTTATGGAGAAATAAAGCCCACATCGATGAAGGAGGATGACATTATGGCACTTGGATATTTAGTTATTTTATTTGTTATCATAGCGGTTATCAGTATCGTCAGTATTGCGTTGCTGTTTATGGTGAAAGACCACAGAAGCAACAATGCGATATTCGTAGTTACTGCAATATTGGGGATTCTTATCAGCTATATGAGTGTTACGGCGCTTCCAAGCAACTACGTTTTTTCGCGAATCGTTGCAGGGTCCTTTGGGATTTTATCAGTTATTGGAATTATTTTGAGGTATATGAAAAAGGAACTTATAGCAAAGGTATTGGTTGCCGCTTCGGTATTATTGAGTGTGCTTCAGCTCTTTTTCTTTTAAAAGGGCTCAACACATGTGGCATGTTGCGTGTTGTTACCAAAGCTCAAGTGGAGATTTCTACTTGGGCTTTTTTAAATGAAAAAAAGCCCCTAATACTAAGATAAGGGCAGTAAGAAATTATTGAAATAATAATATTGCAATATAAATGAAGTCTTTTATGAACAAAAAAGGTTCTTAAGATGCGTTCAAAGATTCTAGTATGGCATCAAATTTACTTGCTATCTCGGACAGACTTTGAGATACCGACTTCGTGAAATCATTTTCAGTAAGCTTATCTTTACCGTCTAAGTGAGGTTTTATAGTCTTTACTACTATTGCTTTGGATGACCCAATCTCTTTAAGGGCTTTATCACTTTTTTTTCTTGAGCACGTTAACCTGACCCTTATACGATTCGAAATATTACTTGTCCACGTAAGATGTTGAAGTAGCAGCTAGCACCTGTGATGGCAGTAATACTAAGAATAGTAGTATCAGTATGATCATTTTCCTCATGTCTTCTTACCCCTCTCTATCATTAACCATAAGGGTAATTATGGAATGAACCAACACTACCACAACTGAAATTAGATTCTGAATTTACTGGTGATTCAAGGTGCATGTGAGACTTAGTACCTACCCAATAACTCCATCAGGAATTAACATGGAGATTCCATACATGGTCCATAGCCGCTACTGCGTTGAATGTTCGATATGGCATCTTTGATGGTAATAAAGGGCTGGTGCAGCCTGATCGCGATAAGCCGAGCAAGACACAGGCATTATTCCTGAGTTTGCTCGGTTTTATTGTTGCTATAATGTATGTTTTTTTTAACAAACTGCCCTTACTTTTAAAGATGAAATTAAAAAATGTAAATAAAAGATACAAATGTAATGATCGTAAACTAGTTAGTTTCCCGTGCTAATTTTATAATAAAGATAGTAACAATGAAGTGAGGGGCAATATGAAAAGTACAAAATCATTGAGTTTCACATCTAGCGAGATTCCTGATTTAATGCTGGTTCTTAGTAATTAAACTATTTGAAGGAGTGAAATCGTGAATCCAACTATCGAAAGAGTACATGTTATTTTCAAAACGCATCTAGATATGGGGTATACCGATATGGCGAAAAATGTAGTAGATCGGTATATGAATCATTTTATTCCGCAAGCACTTGAACTGTCAGAACAGTTTGCGAGTGAAGAAGGGGACGTGAAATTTGTCTGGACGACGGGGTCATGGTTGATCAACGAATATTTAAACACGGCTTCGTCGTCAATGCGCATACGTATGGAAGAGGCGATTAGGCAAGGGAGAATAGCTTGGCATGGCCTACCATTTACGAGCCATACAGAAATGATGGATGCAGAATTGTTTGAATTTGGTCTATCGATTTCCAAAAACTTGGATCGAAAGTTCGGTAAAAGAACGATTGCCGCCAAAATGACTGACGTCCCGGGGCATACGATTGCGATGGTTCCATTGTTAGCCAAAAGTGGTATTCAATACTTACATTTGGGTGTAAACATGGTGTCCAAAAATCCGCAAGTGCCAAAAATTTTCGTGTGGCGCGCAGCAGATGGGTCGGAGATCATCGTGAATTATGCTGATAGTTACGGTAAACCTTTTCAAATGGATGGACTAAAAGATGCGTTGTACTTCGCACATACGGGGGATAACCATGGCCCTTCTAGTATGGAAGAAGTTCGCGAGTTGTTTGTGCAATTGCAACTTGAATACCCTGGGGCGGAAATCATAGCTTCGTCGCTTGATGCGTTTGCTGAAAAACTGCTCGAGCTTAAACATAGCTTGCCTATCATACGAGAGGAAATAGGGGATTCATGGATTCATGGTGTCGCTTCCGATCCTTGGAAAGTAGCCCGGTATCGCGAATTGCTCCGTTTACGGGAGAAATGGATCACATTAGGCGTATTGGATCCGAAAAGTGAGCAATATACTCACTTTTGCAATCATTTAATGCTTATCTCAGAACATACCTGGGGTTTAAATACATCGGTTTATCTGGTTGATTTTGATAATTATTCTGCTACCGATTTTGCTGAAGCAAGAGCGCGTGATGTCTTGGATGATACAAAAATGAAGAAATATAATTACCTTCGTCAGCTCGAAAATCCTAACAGAACGTTAAGTGTATTGGAAAGTTCGTGGCAAGAACAACGGGATTATATCGATCAGGCGCTTTCCTCGTTGCCTGAAGAATTGGCAAACGAGGCTAGACAAGTATTTGTACGGATGACGCCCCGAGAAAACGCTAGTACGGAAAACGGTACCGTTGCCATCGAGATGAACGAATGTTACCAGTTGGGAAAATTCCAGGTGAGCTTTGCTCCAGACGGATCGATCAATAAACTGATTGATCCATTAGGTAAAGTATGGGCGGACGAAGAACATCGATTAGGGACTTTTCAATATGAAACGTTTGGTAAAGAAAATTACGATCGATATTTCGACGAATATGTGACCAATTTAACAATCCACCACAGTTGGGCTGACAACGATTTAGGCAAACCGGGTATCGAGTATGCCGAGCCGAAACCGGCTCATAAACGGTACAAACCAACAGTCAGGACTCTTCATTTGGAAAAACGGACCGATTGCGATATTGTTCATGCAGAATTAAAGTTACCCCAGGATGTGTGTCAACATTTCGGAGCACCTAGAACATTGTCTGTGATTTATACTTTCCATCAACGAGAGCCAAAAATGGATGTTGAACTGCAATGGAAAGATAAACAGGCGTGCCGCCTTCCAGAAGCGAGCTGGTTTTCTTTTGTACCGCTCGTCAATAATCCTAATCTTTGGGAGATGGATAAGCTGGGCATGCGGGTTTCCCCATTATTTGTCGTGAAAGATGGCAATCGCAATATGCACAGCGTCAACACCGGACTCTATTACGAGGGAGCGGACGGAAGCGTGGTTATCGAAACTTTGGATGCTCCTATTGTTTGTCCGGGAGAGCCGCGTTTGCTAGAATTAGACAATACTTACGCTCCGTTGGACGGAGGATTTCATTTCAATCTCCATAACAATGTATGGGGCACAAATTTTGTGATGTGGTTTGAGGATGATATGAAATTTCGATTTAGTATAACACTCCAGTCGAATCCAATATGAAGGAGACCCATTTACCAAGCGATGAAAGTAGTGTATCCTTTTTCTTATGCTGCTAGGTAGGATCGGGACAAAAGCGATAATTTTCCAGATTATGTGATTGTGTCAACGAAAAGAGTACCGCAGTAGATCGGGTTTCCGATTAATCTGTGGTACTTTTACTTTCTATAGAAGAAAGAATACTAAAGGGTAACTAGTGCGATAGTCTTTTGTCACTCTATAATACATATTGAGTTTTTTAGAAATCCATTGGAGGGTATGACGATGAGGCTTCAGAAGAATAGATTCACCATTTACCCCAAATTGTTACTAGGTTTTCTAATTGCAATCTTACCCGTATATATGTTAGGTATCTTCCTTAATCATCAGGTAGCCAACAGTTTAAGGGAACAGATTCTGCAGTCCATGCAGTCGAATGTGAAGTTTTACTTATCTTCGCTTGAGAACGAAATTAGCAAAATAGATAAGTTCAAACGATCCTTAGTTGTTGATGAGGATTTAATGACTCTAGGGACTATAGCGCCTGCTTTATCAGAAAATGAACTTCGAGAGACGATATTACGCTTAGAGAGAAAATTGACACTACTTAAAGATTCCAGTTCCTATATTGCTGAAGTTAGTTTCCACATACCGCTTATTAATAAGAAGATTAAGCCGGGAACTTATGTTGATGGGGTTCCTATAGATTCATTAAATCAAATTAGAACTAAAATGCAACAACAGTTATCTCCTTTATTATGGTGGGATAATAAATTATTACTTAGCTCTTATTATCCGGAAAGTGCTTTTTCTAATCGTGTTCCTGTTTTTTTGATTGAAATTGAGATCGATCAAAATATGATTCTCAAAGATTTAAGAAATATGGTAGATCAAGGCGAAGCCATTATTTTTTTTAACAAGGATAATAAGTATATCTCGAATAATAGGCTGGGTGATGTATCGGATGAAATTCATAGTCTAGTAACTCAGAAGAATAGTAGTAGTAACGATCGAGCAATCATTGAGAATAATGGCAAACGATATTTAGTGTCTTTGCAGAGATCACCAAACTACGATTTCACTCTAGCCATCTATACGCCAGAATCTGTCATTATGAGAGATTTTGATAAGTTTAACATCTTATTTTGGGTGTTGTTCGTGCTATCTATTCTTGTTACTGTGATGTTTTCTTATTGGATTTTTAAAACGATACGTAATCCCCTTCGTAACATGCTTATCGCATTTCGTAAGGTCGAGCAAGGTGATCTATCGATTAGAACTTCACAAGTGAGCAATGATGAATTTCTTGATTTATCCGATCAATTCAATAAGATGGTGAATCAACTGCAATCGTTAATTCAAGAAGTCTATGAACAACAGATACGTACACAACAATCCGAGCTTAAGCAGTTACAATCTCAGATTAATCCTCATTTTCTATATAATAGTTTCTTTATTTTACATCAGTTGATTGAATTTGAAGATATGGATAATGCAAGGAAATTTATTGGTTATCTTGGGAATTACTTTCAGTTTATTACAAGAGATGCTAAATCGGAATTGCCACTTAGCCAAGAGGTTAAACATTCAGAAGCATATGTGAATATTCAGTCCATGCGATTTGGTGATCGAATTCGAGTCAACTTTGAGCCGATTCCGGAGCAGTATGGTTTAGTTCATGTACCTCGATTGATCTTACAACCGATAATTGAAAATGCTTTCGAGTATGGACTAGAGTCCAAACCTTCAGAAGGCGTGCTACATATAACGAATTTCACTCGTGATCATCTACTTTATATTCGATTTGAAGATAATGGTACATTATTGACGGAAGAAAAATTGGAGCACTTATCAGACATGTTTCGGATGAATTCAGTAGGGCTGGAAATAACGGGGATCCTAAATGTTCATCGACGGTTACAAATTAAATTTGGCCGATCAGCAGGGCTAGAAGTATATCGTAGTGACTTAGGTGGGCTGGGAGTTATGATGAAAATACCTTTGATGAAAGAAGATGAGACATAATGTATCGTTTATTAATTGTTGACGACGAACCACTTATTATGAATGGACTTGTTAAACTATGCAGCCGACTCACAGAGATTGAACTGGAAATCTATTCGGCTTCTTCTTCACAGGAGGCGTTGATGTGGCTTGGACGAACCAAAATGGATATTGTATTGTCTGATATTCGAATGCCAGGAATGAGTGGATTGGAGCTTCATCAGGAAATCATTAAACAATGGCCGAAGTGTAAAGTTATTTTTCTAACAGGTTATAGTGACTTTTCCTATATTCAACAAGCCATACGCCAAGGTGGCGTTGATTATATTCTGAAAACGGAAGGCAATAGTAAGATTGTGGAGACTATTTCTAGAGTAGCGAGAGATCTTGAAGAAGAACGGTTATTGGATTCATTGTTAATTCAAGCCAAGCAGAAGGAAATGATAGTTCTTCCCTATCTACAAAAACAATACATGAATGAATTGGTACAAGGTGATCGGAAAGCAGTAGACTCTATTCAAGAGAAATTTGCTGAATTACAAATTCAGTTGGACGATAGTGTGCCGTGTTTATTGGTAATCGCTCGAATTGATGATTGGAGAGAATTGCATAGTTCAACGGAGCGTGCTTTATTTCATTATGCGCTTGACAATATTACAAGTGAATTATTATCCCCTCTTACTAAAATGTTATCTATGAATTTTGGGAAAAACAAAATGGTATGGTTTATTCAACCGAATGATTCAACACGATCACCTGAGGGTTGGACAAGAACGATACTCTTTGTACGCGAAATGTTAGAGGGAATTCAACAGACTTGTCTAAAATTATTGAAGTTACCTATATCTCTAGCATTGGCCTCTGATGCGGTTGCATGGACAGAAGTTCCTCAAAAATTTGAACTATTGAATCTATTGTTCCACAGTGGATTAGGAATAGGAAAAGAGCTTATTTTACTTGAGCCCAAGGGCATGACAATAAGTCAGGAGAATCAAGGTGAGATTCGTTTAACGACGATTCATTTTAATAAAATCGAATATTTGAGAGCTTGCATGGAGAATGGACAGGATAATTCCTTTTTTGTTACATTAGAAGAACTGCTATCCTTTGCTTCCCTTGCGGGTCCTTTTCCAAGCGATATACAATTGGAGTTATATTTCTTACTTGTATCCGTATTCCTCCCCCATGGCCTACAGCATTCTATAAGCAACGCTCCGTCTAATGAAGACCTAGGCCGATTCACACAATTTGAGCGGTACGAATCATGGCACCAAATTTGTGAGGAATTTATGCTCATTTCCAAAGGCATATTTGAACGGAAAATGGTTGGTATGAACATGCAAGAACATGAATTGATTAAAAAGATTCAAAATTATATTACGAACCATATGTCGGGTGATATATCTTTAACGAAAATTGGAGAGGTTGTTGGTCATAATCCATCCTATTTGTCGAGGGTTTATAAAAAGCTGACTGGACAAGGACTATCAACATATATCAATGAAGTTAGGTTGGAGAAGTCCAAGTCTATGTTAGAGCAGAACCGTTTAAAAGTGAATGATATAGCCATGGAACTTGGCTTTCTATCATCGCAGTATTTTTATCGTTTCTTCAAGAAGGCGACCAATCTAACTCCTCAAGAATACCGAGATCTCAAGAAAAATTAAAATGTGTAAATAAAAGATACTAATGTAATGAATGGAAACTAGTTTGTGTCTCACGGAAATTTTATACTAAATGAGTAACAAAGAGAATTAATTTGAAAAGGGGGCTTCAAATATGAAAGGTAAACAATCATTAAGTTTCATTCTCTCAACTCTTTTATTAACATCTGTTATTCTGTCTGGTTGCGGAGCGGACAAAAATGTAAAATCTGAAGGTGCAAGTGAAGCTAAGCAAGAGGAAACTAAGCTAGAGGAAACAATAATAAATCCACTAGGTAAGTATGATCCTCCAATTGATGTGACGGCAGCGAAATTTATTACGCAAGATGTCAAATACCCTGATGGACAATCGGAAGAAAATAATGCTTGGGAAGCCCTTTATAAAGAAATGGGAATAAATCTGAAATATGATTGGATTGTTAAAGGAACAGATGCACAATATTTTCAGAAGTTGAACGTTACCATCGCCTCAGGCGATATTCCTGATTTAATGATGGTGAATTCTACGCAATTAAAACAATTGGTTGAAGCAGATATGCTAGAGGATATCACAGATGCCTATAACCAGTATGCTACACCAGAAGTTAAGAGCATATTTGAAAAGGATAAGATGGCTTTACAATCAGCTACTTTCGATAATAAGCTCTATGCCATTCCGAAAACTGAACCTATGATCGGTGGACAAACACCCGTTTTGTGGGTACGTACAGACTGGTTGAAAAAGTTAAACTTACCAGAGCCGAAGACATGGGAAGACGTTTTAAACACTATGAAAGCGTTTACCACACAAGATCCCGATGGTAACAGCAAACAAGATACATTCGGAGTTGCGTTAAGCAAGGAAGTCGTTAATGGTTATCCTTCAGTAAACGGATTCTTTAACGCATACGGAGCATATCCGCGCATCTGGACGAAAGACTCTTCAGGAAATCTTATTTACGGTAGTATTCAGCCTGAAGTAAAAACCGCGCTTGCTCAATTAGCCGATATGTATAAAACCGGAGAATTGGATAAGGAATTTGGTGTTAAAGACGGATCAAAAGTTGCTGAATCACTAGTGAACGATCGTGTAGGTGTTCTCTTTGGACCTAGTTGGGCAGTGCAGTGGCCTTTGCAAGATAATAAAAAGAAAAATAACGAAGCAGAATGGAGAGCGTTACCAATACCTTCTATTGATGGGGGCGATGCTTCTGTACAAATGCCGTTTGGTGCATCATTCTATTTCGTTGTGAAAAAGGGAATAACACATCCGGAAATCGTGGTAAAATTGGCGAACTTATTTACGGAAAAGTTATATGGTCAATCAGCTGATTATTTGAAGTATGGTGTAGATGCCAAAGGGACTACTACTGCGAAATATTCATTTGTTGATTTGGCTGCACCGGATAAGGATTTAAAGCGGTCACAGAAAGTTGCGGAAGCTCTTAAAAACACAGATCCTTCAAAGCTGAATCCAGAAGAAAAATCAACTTATGATAAAATCATTTCCTTCCAACAGAAGGGAGACCTGAATTTCTATGGTGAGACTTATCAAAGTGGGCCTGATGGCGCTATGATGGTTCTGCAAAAACTATGGGATGGAAAAAAGATCGTATCAGAGGGATATGGTGGTGCACCGACAGAAACGATGGGAGAGAAAAAGGCAACACTTGATAAAATGGAAACAGAAATTTTCACCAAAATTATTTATGGTGCAGCATCCATTGATACATTCGATAAGTTTGTAGAAGATTGGAAAAATCTGGGCGGAGAACAGATTACTAAAGAAGTTAACGAGTGGAATGTTTCACAAAAATAATGTCCAAGGAGAAGGGGGGAAGTAAGAAGTTAACAACTTTCCCCCTTTGATATTTTAAAGAACATGATAGAAAAAAAGGAAGTGAACATCTTGTTGAAAAAGGGATTTAAAAGGCAACTTCCACTACACTTGATGTTATTGCCGGGAATTGTACTTGTATTTATCTACTGCTATATCCCTATGGCTGGGGGAATTATGGCTTTCCAGAAGTTCATCCCATCAAAAGGGTTATTCCATTCCAAATGGGTGGGGCTAAAGAACTTTGAGTATTTATTCAGTATGCCAGATTTTTATCAGGTATTATGGAACACCGTGTTTATCGCTATTTTGAAAATTATTTTTGGATTAATTGTACCTATTACGATTGCTATTCTTTTGAATGAAGTGGGTAAAAGTGTCGTTAAAAGATGGGTTCAAACCTTAATTTATCTACCTCATTTTTTATCGTGGGTTATTTTGGGTGGTGTGTTGATTGATATCTTATCACCTTCATACGGATTGTTAAATCAATTTTTAGGTTTCTTCTCGATCAAACCCATATTTTTTCTTGGTGATAATCAATGGTTTCCTTTCACGATAGTTCTCTCTGACGTATGGAAAGAATTTGGTTTTAGTACGATCGTCTATTTAGCGGCATTGACAACTGTTAATCCGAGTTTGTATGAAGCAGCGGTAATTGATGGAGCAAATCGATGGAAACAGACGTGGAACATTACAATTCCAGGTATCCTGCCAATTATTGTGCTAATGACTACATTAAGTTTAGGAAACGTTCTAAATGCGGGGTTTGACCAAGTATTTAATTTATATAGTCCGCTTGTATATGAGAGTGGGGATATTCTGGATACACTAATCTATCGAATAGGCCTAATTGATGGACAATATGGTGTAGCTACTGCCCTCGGCTTGTTCAAGTCACTCATTTCATTTGCGCTTGTATCCATATCATATTGGCTTGCATACAAGATTGCAGACTATAGAATTTTTTAGCATAGGGGGTGCACCATTATGGTAGAAGGAAAATCACTAGGAGTTACATTGTTTCGAATCTTTAATTACACCTTATTAATTTCGCTTGCCGTGTTATGTCTAGTTCCACTAATTCATATATTAGCGGTATCTTTAAGCTCGAATGTTGCGGCAAGCGCAGGGATTGTGACATTATGGCCCAAGGAACTGACTTTCAAATCGTATGCATTTGTTCTTTCTAAGGGGGAGTTTCTCTTATCACTTTGGATATCTGTTAAACGTGTCTTGATAGGTACCGTGGTTAGTATGCTATTGACGATTTTAATTGCTTACCCTCTTTCAAAAAGTGGTAGAGAACTCAAATTTAGAACAGGATATGCTTGGTACTTTGTATTTACAATATTGTTCAGTGGGGGATTGATTCCCTGGTACATGACGATTCGTAGTACAGGATTATTAGACTCGATCTGGGCTTTGGTACTACCCAATGCAGTACCTGTATTTAATGTGATTCTATTATTGAATTTCTTTAGAGGACTGCCAAAAGAATTGGAAGAGGCTGCATTTGTTGATGGATCAGGGCATTGGAAAACCTTATGGCGTATATATGTTCCATTATCGATGCCATCGATTGCAACCATTGGGTTATTTACAATTGTGAGTCATTGGAATTCTTGGTTTGATGGCCTCATTCTAATGAATTCACAAAACAACTATCCATTGTCGAGTTATTTGCAGACCATCATTGTGCAATCCAGTCTAACCAATATGTCCGTGGAGCAGTTGAAAAATTTAGCATCTGTATCAGACAGAACCGTGAAATCAGCTCAAATTTTTGTTGGGGCATTACCAATACTTGCCTGCTATCCATTTCTTCAAAAGTATTTTGTGAAAGGTATGGTTCTAGGTGGAGTAAAAGGATAGATAACAAAATAATAGATAATATATGGACTATATAGAAGGATATCTATATAGATGAGAGGGAGATAACTATGTTGCAAGGAACAAAACCATGGAAAATTTATGCTATACATCATTCGCATACCGATGTCGGATATACAGAGCGCCAAGAAAAAATTCAACAATATCATGTGGATTTTATTCGTCAAGTACTTCATATTTTGCGTGAAATTCATTCGGATCGGCGGCCGGATTGGAAAGGATTTAAATGGGTATGTGAGACATTTTGGCCGGTCGAAACATTTTTGGAAAAAGCATCTGATCAGGAAAAGATAGAATTTGAAGAAGCTGTACGGCGTGGAGATATTGGGCTTTCTGGAACTTATTTAAATATGAGCGAGTTGATTGGAAAAGAGCTGCTTGAATCTATGATTCAACGTATTCGTGATTATGGGGAATCGATTCAAGTACCTGTGAAATCTGCGATGACAGCTGATATTACGGGATTCAGTTGGGGATATGGTCAAGTTTTACTTGATGCAGGAGTTCAAAATTTAATTACTTGTATTCATGCGCATCATTCCATGTACCCGTTATGGAAGAAACAACAGCCGTTTTGGTGGGAGATGCCCGATGGAGAGCGCTTACTGACATGGAATGGGGAACATTATGTGTTTGGTAATGATCTTGGGTTAATTCCTGGTATTGGTGGATCTTATACGATTAAAGATGAATTCGATACGAGCAAAGGGATAACGTTTGAAATCGCGGAAGTACGGATTCAGCGGTATATTGACCGATTACAAGAAGATGGTTATTCATTCCCATTTGCACCAGTCATGTTTTCTGGTTTGCCAACAGACAATAGCTCTCCTAATGTACAGATGATGGGTTTTGTGAATCAATGGAATGAGAAACATGGTGATCGAATTTGGATACAGCCTTCTACACTGGATGAATTCTTCACTGAAGTTCGCGAACATGCGGAGAACCATCCGAATGATATTCCAGTTCATCGTGGGGATTGGCCAGACTGGTGGACAGATGGTGTAGGTTCAACACCGAAGCACGTTCAGGTATACCGCGAGGCACAACGCGTCTATCAAAAAGTGAAAAGACTTGATCCGAACCGTGAAATCGTATCATCAGAGTCGATGAAAGAAATGGAGTATCAGCTTACTCTATTTGCAGAGCATACCTGGGGTTATCATTCCTCAGTTACAGAGCCTTGGAATCCCTTCGTGCAAGAATTAGGTCTACGTAAAGAGGCATTTGCTGCGAATGCAAGTACTTTGGCACATCGTGCGTTATATGACATTCTTGAGCAAAAGGGGGATGCACTCCTTTCTCCGGATCGACCTATGCGATTCAAGTTGCATAATCCCTATCATTATACACAAGAAGATGTCGCTCATTTCATAATGGAGGGATGGCATTACGACCTGATTAAAGATGGATTTGAAGTTCGTGATGAAGGTAGTGGTGAACTGTATTCCGCGCAACTCAGAGTAGCACCCCGCGGTGTTATCGTAAGTATTCCGGTTGTACTTCAAGCAAGAGAAGAGAAAATAATCCATATTCAATCTGTTAAGACTGGGAAAATAAAGACGGCGTATCGTGACGATTATGTTGGTTCGGACCGAATGATGGATATCGATGTGTCACATGCGAAGCAAGCATTTAAGATGACATCAACGTATATCGATACTCCGTTTGTAAGAATAGAATGGTCCAAAGGTGCAGGTATTACATCTTGGGTAGATAAACGCACTCAGAAGGAAATGCTACGGGCTGATCGTAATCATAATGCCTTTACGCCGGTATATGATGTGACCCATGCTTCAAAGATTGAAGATATGTATGAAGTACGTCGAAAAATGGGCCGTAATCGTAAAGGACCAGATGCGGTTATTTCAACAGGTATCCTAACAAGTGCAGAGGTTATTACACAAGGGGATGTTTATGGCACGGTTCAACTGACATTTGAGGTAGACGGGTGCGCTCATTATTCATTGCTTGTCACGGCGTATATGGATCGACCTCGTGTCGATGTGGCCGTAAGAATGCATAAAGACAGCGTTTGGGATCCGGAGAACTTATTTATTTCGCTACCCTTTGGAAGTCCAATGACAAGTGACAGTGAAGAATTGTGGATTGATAAGATGGACGCATTAGTGCGTCCGCGAAAAGACCAATTATCAGGCAGCTTGGTAGATTACTACTGTTTAGGCGAAGGTATCGCTTACGTAAAAGAAAACAACGGTATTTCCATTGCGATGCCGGATACACCACTAATCCAGCTAGGCTCGCTTAAACATGAGTTCCGCTTGCTGAATGGTGATGAAAAGTTAGATCAGGATCCAGGTCATTTATATTCTTGGGCTATGAATAATTATTGGGAGACGAATTTTGCTGCGACTTTGGGTGGATTCTATGAGTTCCGCTATCTCGTCACATGGGGTGAGGCGCTAAATTCTCCTGAAGCAGCTATGGATATATGCCGCAGTATGAATGCCGGAATACTAGCTTGGAGAATTCGATAATTGAGGGAATACGGAGAGAGAGGATAGGTACGTTAAAAAAATTATGATTAGTCAAGAGGAACTTCAATTTGTTGGCATGGATTTCAAATGGATTGTAGAACCTGGACAATTTCATATTATAGTCGGCGGGAATTCAGAAGCATTCCTTATGAACGACTTGTATGTTGTTTCAAAGAAATAAGATAGTAGGAGAGAGGAGGAACTGACGCGTGAAAAATCATCGATTACCACAAATTGACATACCTAAATTTCCAATGCCGCGCACAATTCAAGAGGTTTTACAGGAGGCAGAGAAACGCCTTGTCCATCGTCCTAAGCTAAGTCGATTATTTCGGAATTGCTTTCCAAACACATTAGAAACAACAACAAAGCTACTGGAGGATGGGACAACCTTTGTCGTTACTGGGGATATTCCCGCCATGTGGCTTCGAGATTCTGTTGAGCAAGTTATTCATTATGTTCCTTTTGCCAGAGAGGATGAAGCGTTGCAGCGTATTCTAGAGGGAGTTATTAAACGTCATATGTTCTATATCCAAATTGATCCGTATGCAAACGCGTTTAATGAAACATCCAATGATTGGCATTGGAATGCTGCAGATGAGACAAAAAGTTCTCCATGGGTATGGGAACGTAAGTTTGAACTTGATTCCATGTGCTTCTCGTTCCGACTTGCATACCAATACTGGAAAGAAACAGGCCGGACAAGCATATTTGATGAACATTTGAAGATCGCATTGAATTCCATGCTGAGAGTATGGTGTATTGAACAACAACATGCTGAACTTTCAGCATATCGTTTTCAACGACATAATGGCATTATGATTGATACCTTGCGGAAACAAGGGCTTGGAATGCCTGTGAATGATATTGGAATGATCTGGTCGGGTTTTCGACCTAGTGATGATGCATGTGATTTTCACTTCAATATTCCATCTAACATGTTTGCCGTAGTGACACTTCGTCAGATGAAAGAAGTTGCCCGTGATGTCTATCGGGACGAGATTTTAGTTGCCGACATGGCTCAATTGGAAGAAGAAATTCAACATGCCATTGAGTTGTATGGAATCGTTGATCATCCGAAGTATGGTCGTATGTATGCTTTTGAGACAGATGGTTTCGGCAATCACGTCTTAATGGATGATGCAGGCACTCCTAACCTGATGTCAGCCCCTTATATTGGGTATGTTGATGCAAGTGATCCTGTGTATTTAAATACTCGTGCGTTTATATTAAGTGAAGATAATCCTTATTACTACAAGGGAGATAAGATAAGTGGAATTGGAAGTCCACATACACCACCTGATTACGTATGGCCCCTTGCTTTTTCAATGCAAGGATTGACGGCTGTGGAACCGGCTGAAATTTTGCAGATGATTCATTTGCTAGAATCCACAGACGCAGACACTGGATTTATGCATGAGGGATTTCATAAAGATGATCCATCGATATTTACACGCGATTGGTTTGCCTGGTCGAACAGTCAGTTTGCACAATTGGTATGGAAGGCATTGCAGTTAGATATATTAGACAAAAAGTGATGGAAGAGACAAAAATGACAAAAGTAATTGATGAAAAAATTTCGAATATGCATATGATTTTAAAACATTCCATCAACTTGAGAATGCCTATCTCCCTTTTAATCGGAATGGTGTGATGTTCCCGCGAAAAATTAACGGAAAATACGCGATGTTGAGCCGTCCGAGTAATAATGGACATACCTCATTTGGTGATATATTCTATAGCGAAAGTCCGAATATGCTGCATTGGGGACGCCATCGCCATGTGATGTTTCCAAAGGGACCTGGTTGGCAAAGTAAGAAGATTGGCGCGGGGCCGATTCCGATTGAAACGGATGAAGGTTGGCTATTACCATGATGTGCCGAATGTTGCATTCCCTTGTGCTGCATTAGTGGATGCTCCAACGGGACGCATTGCTATCTACTTTGGTGGTGCAGATACAGTAACGGCGCTTGCGTTTGCACAAGTGGACGAATTGGTTGCTTTTGTGAAAGAAAACGATATGAAATAAGAATATAGAGGGCCGCTATTATCCCCTTTAAGTAGACACTCACAAAAAACCGCATGTTATCATGTGGAAAAGAGTGAACTTGGAGGGGATATTTTTATGGCTAAAAAAGGACAAGTATTTCAACAGTATACGGATGAATTCAAATTAGAGGCAGTGAACGATTATATTGAAGGATCATCGAGCTATAAAGTTGTAGCAAAGAGGTTAGAAATTAGAAATTTCATACAATTAAAGGCAGTATTTGACACAGTAGAGGAATAACGAGATTATCTGAAAGCACAAGCAAAAGATGGTTACAGATATCACCTATATCTCCGACGGGACACGCTTTATTACCTGTCGGTAATTCAGGATTTGTATAACAATGAGATCGTAGCTTGGCAATTATCCGATCGTAACGATGTCAAACTCGTGCTGGATACGGTTGATAAGTGGACAAGAAAAAGAGGCGTTTCAGAAGCCGTACTCCATTCGGATCAGGGCTTCCAATATACGTCTCAAGCGTACAACAAACGATTAGAAGCTTTCAGCGCGTCAAAGGCAGCCACTCTCGCAAGCAACCTGCCTGGATAACGCATGCATCGAATCCTTCTTTTCGTATCTCAAAACAGAGAAGTTGTATCTTCATCAGTGTAAGTCAGAAGCCGAGATACATCAAGCCGTTGAAGATTATATCTACTTTTATAACTATCAACGGTTTCAGGCTAAACTCAAACAGCGCGCGCCGATTGAGTATCGGCACGCGCTGGCGGCATAGCTTTTTACATCTGTCTACTTGACAGGGGTATGACCATTGATGGTCATGCATGTGGCTTTTATATATTTCAATTGTCTTATAAAATAGGAACATTTGTTTGTGTTTTTTGGATTTTTGTGGTATTTTATTCATAAGAATTTGAAGGGGGAGTTACGATGACTATTAAGTTGAAGGAGACATTGAACCAGTTCACTGATTTTTTACCGTGGGTAGAACAATTGAGGGAGATAGACAAAGACCTTTGGCTGAAACCTATAGCAACAGGAAAATGGTCTCTCAGGGAGATTCTAACTCATATTATGCACTGGGATAAAAACAGTTTAGAAATGATGGTTCCCAATATGGCAGAAGGGGCTAATTTATTCTTCGTGGATATTGAGGGTCATAATCAAGAAGCCGCAGTATTCGCCCAATCATACACTACCTTAAACGCACTTATTGATGACTTAATTAAGTCACGACAGCAGTTGATTGAAATACTAATAGAGAAATATGATGATACGACACAATTCACAATTGACAACCGGAACTATACATACAAGAAGTTTATTGATGTATTTATACACCATGACGAACACCATAAAAAACAAATCGAAGCCTTTTTGGGAGCAAGTGAGTAGTGCATAAGTATATTACCGTGCTAAAGGAAAGAGTCAAGTACGAGAAGGAGATATAGAGATGGAAAGGAATCGGAATATACGTATTGCAGTCGAAGAATCTATACGATTCCTTGAATCAAATAAGGCTTGGGATCCGGAGCGTTGCAAGGTCAGCCGTGAAAAATGGGACGGGGCCTGGTGGCATATGGCTACGCTTTATGAAATGGGGGAAGTAAAACAAATCCCCGAGACAGCTATTGAAAGAGCAAAATATTGGCTCGAAGCTCAAACCTGGCCCGTTTTTGTCATATCTGACAACGACCATCCAATAAGTGAAACTGATAAATTGAAGATGGATTGTTGCCATTGTGAGCTTGCCGTATACTATATGATTCTGATGGCCTATGGTTGTGATTTGGACAAGGAGCTACCATGGATTCGCGAATGGTTCTTAAAGCATCAGCTGTCTGATGGCGGACTGAACTGTGATCCTGAAGCCTATACACATTCTAATAAGAGTTCTATCGTTTCAACGTTACCTCCGCTTGAGGCTATTCTGTGGTATACGAACCGAGAATTCACTTCTCAGGAGGCTGATTTCTTGGATCAAGGTGCACGTTATTTGATTGAACATCGTCTTGTATGTTCCAAACAAAATGGGAATGTCATTGATATGGAATGGCTAAAGCCTTGCTTTCCAAGGTTTTTTGAATATGATATATTACGCGGCATGTCCTTCTTGGTAGAATGGTCTCGGCGTAGAAACAATCCGCTACCGGTCGACCTGCTTAATGAAGGAATGCAACGACTACATAGCTTTATTGAACCAGAAGGCTTGCGAATCGGCAGGCAAGTATTCGATCCACAAGGTCCGTGGGGAGGGCACACATTTTCACTATTAAAAGTAGTGTCTGGAATTGGCGAAGTTTCTCCTTATCTAACTAGAAAGTTGGCTGGGATTATTGGGCAATTGGAGCATGCTTCTATTGAATGAAAATGCTCATAATAATGAACTTCGAGGATGAATTAACATCTCATCCAACGTCAGCAAAATCAATTAATTCTTCATCGCTCAAATGAAGTGCGATTTGTCTGAAATGCACGTTATCCCGTATTAAATCAATAGAATTGCTTTGAAGATATTGTTCTATATTGCTTGTTAGCATGGTAGCAAAAGTTCGATAATATCTTATTTGATCGTCCCTTCCGGATATCTCTAAATCTTGTTGAGTTAAAATGGCAGCTAGGTCATACAAGGCGTACGTTTTCTCAATCGCTCCACGTGCCTTTTTTTATCGACGATATAAACGATATCCGCATCAAGAAGTTTTTTTAGATGTCGATACAATGAAGTCTGAGGTACGTCAACCAAGCATTCTAGCAGTTGTTGTGTCGTAAGCACTTTTTTAATAGTCAGCAATTGTATAATACGTAATCTAATCAGATGTGCAATAAGATCTGGTTTGTTCATGTTTATCACCTCGGATTTGTTGTTATCATTATTTCCAATAATGGAAATAGTATTAAGTGTTAATTAGAGGGGGAATTGATAGATTATCGGGTAAGTGATAGTAGCTGCATTAAGTAGCCTTTCGTATTTTAATAGTGTCTTATCTGATATACTTTGTTTATTAAATAACACTCTTGAAATGAAATAATTGTGGATACCCTACACCACAGTTCATTCCCAAATAATAAATTCGCAAGGCAAGTCGTTTTCCACCTATTGCATCATGTGTTTATGGAGGGGTAGTCATGATTGTAAGTACAAAACTTCATATCCCTCATGTGCGTAACTCTTTGGTATCCCGACCGAGTCTGATGCGTAAGCTGAATGAGGGAATGGACTCCAAGTTGACGCTTGTTTCTGCGCAGGCTGGTTACGGGAAAACTACGGCGTTAAGTGAATGGGTGAAACAATGTAACAGCCTTGTGGCGTGGGTTTCGCTAGATAAGCAGGATAATGATTGGATTCAGTTCTGGAGTTACGTCACAGCTTCCATCCAGGAGGGAGAGCCGAGCTTTGGATTGGCGGTATATGCTCTTCTTGAAACAGGACCTTCGGTGTCTTTGGAGCCAGCGATCACAGAGCTCTTGAATGGGCTGAATCGATTACCCCGCGAACTGGTAGTTATCCTCGATGATTATCATGTCATTGAACTTCCCGCTATCCACCAGTCCATGATCCATCTTCTTGAGCATTTGCCTCCCCATGTTCATCTATATATTGCAAGTCGATCGGATCTAACCATGCCGACCGCCAGGCTTCTGGCAAAAGGTGAATTGCATCAAATCATAATGCAGGATTTACGATTTCAACTGGACGAGGGACTTGTCTTTTTTCGAGAGACGACCGATTTAGTATTAACCAAAGAGCAAGTAACGCAACTGTTCCATCAAACAGAAGGCTGGATCAGTGGCTTGCAGCTGGCGGCGATTTCTTTGAAGCGAAGTGATAATATTGCCGAGACCATTCAGCAGTTCAGCGGTCATCAGCATCATATCTCCGATTATTTACTGCAAGAAGTGTTTCGTCATCAATCGGAGCAGACGCGTGATTTTTTATTGGAAACGTCCATTTTAAGCACAATGAACCGTTCATTGTGCCAGGCAGTAACAGGTCAAATGAACGGTCAAGCACAATTGGAAAGATTAGAGCAAATGAATTTATTCATTATTCCTCTAGATGATCATAGAAATGGGTACAGGTACCATCATTTACTTTCCGATTTTTTACAACAACTATTGTTCAGAACAGACCCGGATCGATGGATGCAGGTGCATGTTCGTGCGGCGAATTGGTTGGAGAATCAAGGGTTTGACGAAGAAGCGGTGGAGCATTATTTAGAGGGGAAACAGGTTCAGGATGCCGTTCGGTTGATTGAGAAAAATCTACATACGTTAGTACAAACGAAAAGTGTAGTGTTGATCAGATGGGTCTCTGTTTTACCGGAAAACTCCTTTGCGGAGAAGCCCATGATCGAACTATTTTATATAGCCGTATTACTGGGTGTGGGAGAATGGAAAGCAGCTTTTAGAAGAGTGGAACAAGCCACCATCCGGTTTCAAGAGCTGAAGGAGAAATTGACCGATGTGGAATGGAATCAGGCCATGGGTAATATCTACTTCTTTTGTGCAATCACCTCTTATCTTCAAAAAGATTTGAAACGAACGTCGGACTATTTCGAGTTGGTAGAACGATATATGCCGGAAGGTAGTTTCTTTCAAACGGTGGGGCGTAACAGATATCAAGGTTATGATACGTCTGATGATCTTTTGGCACATATCAACGATCTTCATGTAGCGGACGCATTCCTGTTGAAATGGATCACTGCTTGGCACAACAAAGAAGAATATCCTTTCATCGGATTCTTGTATGCATCCTACAGCAAATTATTGTACGAGTGGAATCGGTTGGATGAGGCAGAGCTGTATATAAGTCGGGTTCTTGGACGCAAGGACATGCGGCCCTTTGCGAGGATTATGATACAAATTTCCATTAACGCTTCGCGGATTCAGCAAGCCATAGGAAATCCCAACTGGGCGTCAGAGCTGCTCGTGCAATTGAAGTCGCAGATTGAATCTCCTGATTATGAGTTATTCATGTTGAGAATCGAAGCAGAACAAGCTTATCTATCCCTGCAGCAAGGATCGCTTCAAGACGCTATGGATTGGTTGCAAAGATGTGGTCTGGCGCATACAGATGAGGTTTCACTGAATCGTGTGGCAGAGCATTTAGCTTTGGCTAGAGTACTTGTTGCTTGCGAACGTATAGATGAAGCGATGTATCTATTGGAACGGTTGAATCGTTTATTAGCTACGGAGGATCGTCTCCGGGATCGTATCCAGGTACTCATTCTGCAAAGTGTGACACTGCAGCGCTTAGGTCAAACGGAGGCTGCTCTCCTTCAGTTAGAGGTGGTTTTGCTCTTGGCAGAGCCAGAGGGGTACATCCGTAGCTTTATGGATGAAGGAACTGTGATGGTGGAGCTGCTATCGGCTTATTGGAAGAGACAGCAAGGCAATCACTTGGGAGATGAGACCCTTGTTTCTTCTGGTTATGTAAAGCAACTGCTTCAAGCTATGCAGGTCACGCTCCAAGACGAGCGGTCTTCTAAAGAAATACTGACAGAGCAGGAAACGAAGGTTCTACTGTTGATTTCGGGTGGATTGACTAGCAAGGAAATCGCCAACCGTCTGAACATCACAGGTGAAACCGTAAAGTTTCATATTAAAAATGTGTATAGAAAGCTTGGAGTGAACAATCGGGTACAAGCCCTGCAGCGTGCCAAAGAATTAATGATTCTTGTTTGACATCTCCCCTATATTTTTACGTAATACTCCCCATTTGGGGAGTTATTTTTTTGAGAAAAAAGTCTTATAGTGGATAAGAACGACAAAAGTTGACACGTAGGAATAGGGAATTCGACTTTTTCTGTGAACTGTCATCAGATTCAGTAGATTTGGAGGAGGAAATAGAATGCGCTTCATTTATAAAAAAAACAGATTCGATCATTCTATTGATGTTGATGGTGGTAGGTGGGATTTTGGGATTAATTACTCCGGAAGGAGGAAAAGCCTAGGGTTCTGGAGGCTTGACTGCAGGAGTGGGTACAAGCGATCCTTATCAAATTGCAATGGATGATCAGCACAATGGTCAGGAATCTTTTAGGCCCGGGCCTTTATTTGGATAAATATTATACAAAAACAAAAAAAAGTGAGGAATTGACCAATGACTATTCTTACCAAAATCTTTCGATTATTACTTGCAATGCTAATCGTTTTTTTCATAATATTTGCTAATTTTATTTCTCCAGTGAAAGCTGCGACTGTGAGTCCGATTGAGCTAACTGATTTTTCCAGCATAACATCAAATGTTTCCTATCAAACCGGCTTAAGAGACACTCTACAGACCCTTATTCAGACCAATATTGCAAATAGCGGTTGGGATATTTATGCAACGACATCAGGCTCTACAATTGCTTTTCTAATAAATGGGGTTGCTTTGGCTACTGATGTGGGTTCAAATTTGGTGCAAATTAGAGGGAATAACTTGGTTAAAGTTGATGTTATGACTAACCAAGGCGGTTATACGTTTGATTTAACAAGCTTTGATATCAGAACTTCAACTACGGGGAGTTTGGTTGTAGAAGCGCTGGATTCAACACAAAATGTTATTACGGATTCAGAGTTTACATTTAACATTAATGATAATTTGCTTACGACTGTCAATGTATTGGCGGGAAAAGAGCAATATTATAACGATATCTATGGCTTACGTTTTTCATTTTTGAATGGTGGTAATTACGCGCCCTACGTTGATAACATCAGAGTTTTGGATATTAAGTCTTCAGCGCCAACGGTGACCAGCGTCACGGTAAGCCCGGGAACCGCGAACGTGGTGCAAGGAGTAAGCCAGCAGCTAACAGCCATGGTGGATGTGGTTAACGGAGCGGCGCAAACGGTGACATGGACGAGCAGCGATGCAACGGGTAAAGTAGCGGTCAGCAACACGGGGAACGTCACAGTAGCGGCGGATGCGGCACCGGGAGATTACACAATCACGGCAACATCAACCTTTGATTTAACTAAAAAAGGAACAGCAACGATTACAGTAACAGCAGCACCAGCAACACCAGCAGTAACGAGTGTAAGCGT
>LIDZ01014326.1_pt16 | contig 93781 bp, 70 predicted proteins | sample 644651 | NCBI WGS metagenome assembly LIDZ01 (sample SAMN03856242, study PRJNA289617) | food metagenome | isolation source: wine grapes on drying loft during traditional withering process | host: Vitis vinifera cv. Corvina | place: Italy: Gargagnago di S. Ambrogio di Valpolicella | collected 2014-01
TGTATGCGTGGAAATATCAAAAAGATATGAAATAGAGTTCTTGGAAATTGGAACGGATAAAAATCATGTTCACTTCTTGGTGCAGTCCGTACCGACATATAGTCCAACAAAAATCATACAAACGATCAAGAGTATAACGGCAAGAGAGATATTTGCAAGACATCCTGAAGTGAAGAAAAAATTATGGGGTGGGGAATTCTGGTCAGACGGATATTTCGTCAACACCGTCAGTAAATATGGTAGTGAAGCGACAATAAGGAATTACGTGAAGAAGCAAGGTGTAGAAGAAGAATACGTAAAGTTACACGAAAAGATAGAAGGAGAGCAGTTGACCTTATTCTAAGTGAGCAAAGCGAATCCACCTGCTAAGATACCCCGCAGCTTGCTGCGGGGAGTTTCATTTCTTTTTCTGAATATTCCTCTTTAGGAGCACATGTAGCCGTTTTCTCTCCCTTAAGAATTTGCTGAATTAACATCTCCCCTATTCCATGATCATCTTCCCAACCAAAAATCATTTTATAATGATGTACTTTTACTTCAGACATTTGAAACTCGCATTTATTGGATCACTTAAGGGAGTCCGGCGGGGTGCTGGAACTTCCTTTTCTTTTCTCCTCATCCCGGAATCCACTTGGCGTTTGGCCGGTTACTTTTTTAAATAACATGGAGAAGTATTTATCATTGCTATATCCGACTCGGGCGGCGACTTCGTGCACAGGACAGTTACTCTCCGCTAACAACCGCTTGGACTCTTTAATTCTACGGCGAATGAGATAATTAAAGGGGGAGTCGCCCAGGTCTCTTTTGAAAAGATGGGACAGGTAATGCTGGCTTACATAAAGCGTGTCGGCGATATCCTTTAACGTGATGTTTTGAGTGTAATTTTTATCGATAAATTCTTTGGTCCGAATCGTAATTTCATTCTTGCCTTGGAGTGATTGGAACTGGTGCTTCACATCAACAATCCGGTAGATCAACGTAATGAGGAACATTAGCAAATTGTTGCTTAGTGTCTCGTAGCCAAGCACTTGCGAGTCGCACTCCTGTAGCATTTCAGACAAATAGCTCTCTACTTTAAAAGCATACTTTTCGCAGGAAATGACGGGGTCGACGGATGGTGGCAATAGCATACCAAATGGAACGCCTTCGATATGTAAATTGGCGACACCACAATAGAATACCTTGAATGGGCCCTCGCTTGAGGAACGTTCCTCGTGCTGAACTCCGGGGTTATAAATGGCCATATCGCCTTGGTTCAATACATAGTTTTTACCACTAATAATAAATTCTCCGCTTCCTTCGACAATGTAGATCATTTCACAGAAATCGTGGATCTGCGGAGCTGCATAGAAGGAGTACTCATCGACCACTTGTCCGGCAAAAAGTAGCTCTGGGGTTCTTTTGAAGCGGAAGCGGTCACTCTTGCTGTGGGGAATTTCGATCTTCGGCACAATGGTTCCTCCTGTATATTGATATCTCTATTATATATCATGGCGCAAAGAGACAACAGAATGAAGGTAGCTAGTCGCCTCAGTTTTAACAATAGGTTCACTTTATGGACGATTTGTAGGCAGGCAAACAACAACATAGTGGGTTATCGTTTCCCGCTACTCAATTTAGTATAGAAGTATAATATTCGAACTCCAAGGAGGAATTAACGATTATGATTGAAAACACTTACAGATGGAAAGATGGATTTCCTAAGATTGGGATCCGACCAACGATAGATGGAAGAAGAAGAGGCGTACGTGAGTCGCTTGAAGTCCAAACCATGAACCTGGCTAAAGCCGTAGCGAAATTGCTATCGGAGCAACTGCGTTACCCGAATGGGGAGCCGGTGGAGTGCGTAATTGCAGATACATGTATTGGTGGGGTTGCTGAAGCTGCTGCGGCCGCTAAAAAATTCAAAACCGCAGAGGTTGGCTTAACGATTACCGTAACACCGTGCTGGTGTTATGGAACTGAAACGATGGATACGGATCCAAGTCTGCCTAAGGCAGTATGGGGCTTCAATGGTACAGGTAGACCGGGAGCTGTGTATTTGGCGGCTGTACTATCAGCTCATGCACAAAAAGGATTGCCTGCTTTCGGAATTTATGGCGAGGATGTACAGGATGAAGGGGATGATCGTATCCCAGCTGATGTACAGGAGAAATTGCTGCGCTTCGCACGAAGTGGATTGGCTGTAGCTTGTATGAAAGACCAAGCGTATTTGTCCATGGGTTCCGTATCGATGGGTATCGCGGGTTCCATTGTGAACGACCAGTTCTTCCAAGAATTTTTGGGCATGCGCAATGAGTATATCGATATGAGTGAGTTTACACGGAGATTAGAAGAAGGGATTTATGATCCTGAGGAGTATGAAAAGGCTTTTGCTTGGGTGAAGGAAAACTGTAAAGAAGGTCCAGACAATAACCCGGAAGATTTGCAAACCTCTCGCGAACGTAAGGACTGGGAATGGGAAACAGTTGTAAAAATGACGCTCATTACACGTGACTTGATGATCGGTAATCCACGCTTAGCTGAACTTGGTTATGGAGAAGAAGCGCAAGGACACCATGCTATCGTCTCTGGTTTTCAAGGTCAACGCCAGTGGACAGATCATGCTCCAAATGGCGATTTCATGGAAACGATACTTAATTCCTCATTCGATTGGAATGGAAAACGTTCTCCATACATGGTTGCAACCGAAAACGATAGTCTGAACGGAATTGGTATGTTGTTTGGTTATTTGTTAACGAACACAGCGCAAATTTTCGCTGACGTTAGAACTTACTGGAGCCCGGATTCAGTAGAACGTGTAACTGGGCATAAACTGGAAGGTCGCGCAGCTAACGGACTTCTGCACTTGATCAATTCAGGATCGGCTACGCTTGATGGTACCGGAGAGCAAATGAAGGATGGCAAGCCTGTCATGAAACCGTTCTGGGAAATTAGCGATGAGGAAGTAGACAAAATGCTTCAAGCTACCCAGTGGCGTCCAGCATCTGTAGAGTATTTCCGTGGCGGTGGATTCTCCACTGACTATCTCACACGTGGGGGAATGCCAATGACAATGGCACGGATCAACTTGGTGAAAGGACTTGGCCCCGTACTGCAAATCGCAGAGGGTTATTCCGTAGAGCTGCCTGAACACGTACATGAAACATTGGATAACCGCACAGATCCAACCTGGCCGACCACTTGGTTTGCGCCGAATCTGACGGACAATGGTGCTTTTTCGAGCGTGTATGACGTGATGGACAACTGGGGAGCTAATCATGGCGTAATCAGTTACGGTCACATCGGAGCCGATCTAATTACACTGGCTTCCATCCTCCGTATTCCAGTTAGCATGCATAATGTGCCAAAAGAGAAAGTATTCCGCCCACGCGCATGGGGCCTATTTGGAACCGAGCAAGCAGAGAGTGCTGACTTCCGCGCATGCGAGAACTTCGGACCACTTTATAAATAACCCCCAGCATGTGGGGGATGCAGTTTTTTTCGTGAGAACGTAGAGAAGAAGTAGATAGTCTAGAGTGTGAAATGATTCTGAAGAAGCGAAGCGTTCGCCTTTGTTCCCGGATTTCTACAATATATAAATTTGGATAAAAAAGAAATCTGGGAACAACAGCGATCGTAAGAACATTTCATACTCGACGACTAGTCAATTCCATTCGACAGTTCAATTAATAAAAGGGGAGACAACACCATGCTTAATATGGAAACACGCCAAGAACTATGCAAATACGCCCGCAAAATCGTCGATAACGGGCTAGTCGTTGGGCCGGGCGGAAACATCAGCGCTCGTGCTGGAGATAAAATGTACTTGTCCCCAAGCGGATTCGCTCTTGAAGATATCGAGCCAGAACAATGGGTTGAAGTGGATATCCCTACTGGGGAAATTACCGATAATGGCTTCAGGCCGTCATCGGAAGTGCTAATGCACTTATACGGATACCGGCAGAAGCCGGATATGGGAGCCATGGTTCATACCCATCCTTCACATTGCATTGCGTTTACATTAATTGAAGAGAATTTGCCGATGATGTTCCCGGACCAAGCTGCACTCGTTGGTAGAACAGCTTTTATTCCGTATTTGATTCCGACAACAGATCTGTTAGCCGATGCAGTTGCTGCTAAGGTAAATGAGGCAAGCTCGATTCTACTCGGAAACCATGGTCTAGTTACGACGGGCCGCAATATGCGTGAAGCTTATTACCGGACACAGGTTGTAGAGGAGAGCGCGAAAATCTATTTGAGCGCAAAGGCAGCAGGAACCCCGGTCCCACTGACAGATCAAGAGGTTGCGGACATTGCCGCACTCGAAAGCGAAGATTACCGAATTCAACTGCTACAGAAAATGAAATGAGTGGGTGGTGCAATGCATGAAGCAAATGCCATGTGTGTTGGCTTTTGACCTGGGAGCCAGCAGTGGCCGGGCTCTTATTGGTGAGAAAGTAACGGACGAATCTGGTGGTCCAAGTCAATTGAGGATTACGGAAGTCCATCGATTTCCCAATAACGCCATACAAATAGGTAACCATCTGCATTGGGACACCCCCCTATTGTTGCAGGAGATTAAGAACGGAATTCTTAAAGCATTCCAAGCAGGGTTCGAGCCGGAAAGCTGTGCTACCGACACTTGGGGGGTTGATTTCGGTCTACTAGATCGCAATGGCGAACTGATAGGCATCCCGTATCATTACAGAGATCATCAGACGGAAGGCCTTGTTGAAGAAGTGTCGGCATTATTTGGAGCGGAGCGATTATTTAGAGAAAGCGGTCTGCAATTTATGCCGTTTAACACGCTTTATCAATTATATGCGATGAAAAAAGCGGGCTCTCCCAAGTTAGATCTAGCGGAAACACTTCTGTTGACGCCGGATCTGTTCAATTATTTTCTTACAGGACGTAAAGCATGTGAATTTACGATGGCGACCACCACGCAGTTGTATGATCCCGGCGTTGGGGAGTGGAATACATCCCTGATGGAGCAGTTAGGATTACCTACTTCGATGTTTCTGGAGCCTGTTCAGCCAGGTACGGTGATTGGGGAACTAACTGATGCGTTATGCAGCGAACTGGGAGTTGCCAAGATGAAGGTTATTGCAGTAGCTTCTCATGATACGGAATCGGCTGCAGCTGCTGTGCCAGCTTCCACTTCTTCGTATGCTTACCTTGTCAGTGGCACATGGTCGTTACTTGGGACGGTGATGACATCACCGTTACTTGATCCCGCTGTAATGGAGTATCAATTCTCCAATGAAGGCGGAGCAGGTGGCACGTACCATCTACTCAAGAACATCATGGGGCTGTGGATTGTGCAGGAATGTAAACGGAAATGGGAACAACAAGGGACTCGCCACTCGTTTGGTGATCTCGTTGACCTAGCCGAAGCGGCGACACCATTCCACTGTTTGATTGATCCTGATGATCTCCGATTTATGAACCCAGATGATATGCCAGAAGCCATCCGTAGCTATTGCCGAGATACAGGGCAACAAGTCCCCCTCACTGTAGGTGAAATCATTCGCTGCATACTGGAAAGCCTTGCGTTACGTTATCGTCAGGTGTTAGAGCAAGCGGAACAGTTGACGGGATCTCATTTTGAAGGATTGCATATGGTCGGTGGGGGCATTCAGAATGAACTGTTATGTCGCTTCACAGCAAATGCGCTTGGGCGTCCTGTTTGGACGGGACCTGTTGAAGCGAGTGCTATCGGTAATATGCTTGTACAGTTAGAGACATGTGGTCATATCCGGGATTTGCAGGACGGTATTGAACTGGTGAAATCATCCTTCCCAATAGAAACTTATGCACCAGAAAGTCAGCAAGAGTGGTCAGATGCGTATGCGCGCTATATACAGATTGTGAAGCCACCTGTACAGTCGAAGTAATCTTTAGTCTCTCATCGAATGTCTTATTAGGAGGATCTAATATGTTAAAAGGAATATCCGGACTAATATCGCCGGAGCTGATCAAAATTTTGATGGAGATGGGTCACTCAGATGAGATTGTATTTGCGGATGGTAATTTTCCGGCTGCCAGTCATGCCCAGCGCCTTGTGCGCTGTGACGGGCACGGAATACCAGAACTGCTGAATGCAGTGCTACCGCTGTTTCCTTTGGATGTCTATGTGGATCATCCCGTGTCACTGATGGCCGTCACACCAGGTGATACGGTAGAAACACCGATCTGGCAGGAGTATAAGCAAATTGTGAGTAATTATCATCCAGTAGAAGACGTGTTTGAGGAAGTGGAGCGCTTCGCTTTCTATGAACGGGCGAAAAAAGCATACGCGATCGTATCGACGGGTGAAAAGGCGCTCTATGCTAATGTTATTTTGAAAAAGGGCGTAATTACTCAGTAAAAAAATCTGAATCATTGAAGTTTAAAACACAGCGGCAGCTCCTATGAGAACTGCTACTGTGTTTTATTTGCATGATGTAAAAAGTCAATTTTAACGATTAGCAATAGGCTTGTTCTCAAAAATGAGACAAGTCTATTTTTATCTGTTCTAAATCAACATTAAATTATAACAGAGCCAGCTGGGAAAGAGCATTGACGTAGAAAAAATGTTCGAAAAAGGTTGCTAATTCCTTTATGCAATTTGTTCTGGGAGAGATGGGGATTGCAATTGTATCTCTATACGGTTGTGGCGCTGCTGTGCTTAATACACACTTCGGTCGTGAGTTCTTGCCTGTAGGTGAACCTTTTAAGGTTTTTAAGAAATAATTAGCGCTATATAACTTAAGCTAAGAAATGTCTTGAGCACTCGTGATTAAAGGGCGGTTTCCTCTTCTTATAGAGGGAGCCGCTTTTTTTTATTATAGCTAGTGAGAGAAGGCATACCTGGGCACGGCTGACTTCAAAGAGGAGATGCAAATAAGTAAATGATATAAATCACAAAAATAAAAATATTTTTGTAAACGCTATATTCAAACCGAAACAAATATATTAAAATTAAAACAAGCAGAAATAAAGAAAAAACCAAAAAATCAAAAATGGAGGTAAATTAACGTATGGTGCAAAACTTATGGGAAACAGCCAAAGCTTCTTCATTACAATCTGGATTAGGAGAACTGGTATATCGCTCTAATCTCTTAGGAGAAGATCGGAGAGTATGCAATTGGGGCGGTGGGAATACATCAAGCAAGACGATGGAGAAGGATTTCCGTGGACGAGACGTTGAGGTGATGTGGGTGAAAGGAAGTGGCTCTGATCTGGCCACCATGAAGGCAGGTAATTTTACGGGACTGCGGATGGAGGATATTCGGCCATTGTTCCTACGTGAGGAGATGCCGGACGAAGAAATGGTTGCTTATTTAGCTAATTGTATGATTGATGCAAAACATCCTCGAGCCTCCATTGAGACACTGCTGCACGCTTTCCTACCGTTTAAGCATGTCGATCACACCCATCCTGACGCCATTATCAGTTTGTGTTGCGCCCATAACGGTAAGGAAATCGCGACTGAAATATATGGAGATCGTTTTGTATGGGTGCCATATATTCGTCCTGGATTTACTCTGTCCAAAATGATTGCCGAAGGCGTGCTCGCAAACCCACAGGCTGAGCTTGTTCTCATGGAGAAACATGGTCTCGTAACCTGGGGCGACACTCCAGAAGCTTGTTATGCCAAGACGATCGATATCATTAATGAAGCGGAGCGTTATATTGAAGCTAAAGTAAATGATGAGCAGCTATTTGGCGGACTGAAGACGAAAGCACTTGCACAGGAAGAACGCAGAGCAGTTGCTGCTGCTGTCATGCCGCTAGTGAGAGGTGCTGTAAGCGATGTAAAAGGAATGATCTTAACATTTGACGACGAAGAGGATGTATTACAGTTTGTAGGCGGGGCCCACTCGGCAGTATTGTGCGGCATTGGTGCGGCCTGTCCGGATCATCTTGTGCATACGAAAGTCGTACCGCTCTTTATCAATTGGCAGCCTGATGTGAATGATCTTGAAGGATTGAAGTCTAAGCTGACACAAGGCATCGCAGATTATAAAGAGCAATATAAAAAATATTATGAGCGCAACAAACACGAGGGAGATGTCATGTTTGAAGCGGCCCCGCGTGTCATCCTTATTCCAGGGATCGGTATGATTAACACCGGAAAAAGCTGGAGCAACTCCAAGCTCAGCGGAGCACTGTATCACCGGGCAATCGCTGTTATGAGAGGTGCAACCGCCCTCGGAGAGTTTGTATCATTAAGTGAGAACGAATCCTACAATGTGGAATACTGGCCGCTGGAGCTTTACAAATTGTCGCTGGCCCCTGTAGAAGCTGAATTTTCGCGCAAAGTTGCTTTTATTACGGGTGGAGCTGGAGGGATTGGCAGTGAAACAGCACGTCGTCTAGTGTCCGAAGGAGCTCATGTCGTACTTGCGGACTTGAATTTAGAAGGTGCTGAGAAGGTAGCGCAGGATATCAATGTTAAATACGGTGAGAACCGGGCCGTTGCGGTGAAAATGGATGTGACCAAAGAAGAGCAGGTTACAGCAGCTTACTCAAATGCGGCACTAATCTATGGTGGAGTCGATATTATTGTCAATAATGCCGGTCTCGCCACCTCATCACCTTTTGCAGAAACCTCATTACAGGAGTGGAATCTGAACATTTCTGTGCTAGGAACAGGATATTTCCTTGTCGCGCGTGAAGCATTCAAGCTAATGAAGGAGCAAGGAATCGGGGGGAGTATGGTATTTATCGGCTCCAAAAACTCGGTATATGCGGGCAAGAGTGCCTCTGCTTACAGCTCAGCTAAAGCGTTGGAAGCTCATCTGGCACGTTGTATTGCAGCAGAAGGTGGAGAGTTTGGCATTCGTGTGAATACGATTTTGCCGGATGCAATTCTCCAAGGATCAGCTATCTGGAATTCAAACTGGCGAAATGAGCGAGCAGCTGCCTATGGCATTGAACCTCATCAATTAGAGGAATATTACCGGAAAAGAACAACACTTCAGGTTAATATTTATCCCCACGATATCGCGGAAGGAATTGCTTACTTCGCTTCCTCCAAGTCGGAGAAGACAACGGGCTGTATGTTGACGATTGACGGCGGCGTTCCGGCTGCTTTTACACGATAGTTATGTTAGTTGCGGAGAGATATGAAAAAATTGTGAGCTTGGTCAATGAGCATGGAAGCATTCGGGTATCGGAATTAAGTAGATTATGCTTGGTGACAGAAGAGACGATCCGTCGAGATCTTGATCGATTGGAGAAAGCAGGCAGGTTGCTTCGTTCACATGGTGGAGCGGTTAGTCTTCGTGATCGGCAGCCGGAAATTCCTTATCTTGAGCGTGAAATCATTCATGCGGAGGAGAAGAAACGGATTGCTAGGGAAGCAGTTAAAATGATCAGTCCTGGGGACCGGATCTTATTGGATGCGAGCACTACCGCTTGGTATATGGCTACTGATTTACCCGATATGCCACTTACCGTGCTGACCAATTCGATTAAGGTAGCTTCAGAATTGGTGGGAAAAGAGAAGATTGAGGTGATCTCTACCGGTGGTCAGCTAGCCCGACGATCTATGTCGTTCGTAGGTCATTTGGCTGAGCGCTCGCTGGATACGTATCATGTGGATAAGTTATTTTTCTCATGCAAAGGGTTTCAGTTCCAACGTGGCATTAGTGAATCTAATGAACTACAAGCCATGGTAAAGCGCAAAATGATTGAAATATCGGATCAGGTCGTTCTTTTGGCCGATGCTAGTAAGTTTGACATTCAGTCTTTTACACATGTGGCAGAGATGGGAGTACTGGATCAGATCATTACCGATTATCGGCCGACCCCTGATTTATTGGAACAATTTCAGAGCTTATCTATAACGATTACTTCGGTATAACAAGATTATTTATGATCTATTCATGCATTTGTAACTGGGAAAGGGAGATGTAGACGACATGAAAGTATCGTTGTTTATTACTTGCATAAGTGATGCGGTATATCCTCGTATCGGTGAGGCGATGGTCAAACTGCTGGCTAGATATGGTGTGACGCTAGACTTTCCCAGTGTTCAGACCTGTTGTGGTCAACCTGCCTTTAACAGTGGATATTGGGACGAGGCACGGCAATCGGCACTTACGATTTTGCAGGCTTTCCAGCGTAGTGATTTTGTTATTGCGCCTTCTGGTTCCTGCGTCGGGATGATCCATCATTATCCTAAATTATTTGAGCATGATCCTGTTTATTACAAAATGGCGCGAGAATTGCAGAGCAAGTCCTATGAATTTACGCAGTTTCTCGTTCAGGTGCTGGGTATAACCGATCTCGGCGCTGCGTTTCCTCATAAAGTAACTTATCATCCTTCTTGCCATGGTTCTCGCATACTCGGAATTCGTAACGAGCCGATGCAGCTGATGCAAAATGTAAAGGATATGGAGCTCATTCCGCTCCCATTCGCAGAGGACTGCTGTGGTTTTGGTGGAACATTTGCGGTAAAAATGGCTGATATTTCTGGTGCGATGGTGACGGAGAAGGTTGATCATGTGCTGGAGACAGAGGCAGAGGTGCTGACTGGCCTTGATATGGGGTGTCTTATGAATATAGCTGGTAATTTGCGATATCGTAACCAACCCGTTCGAGTGATGCATTTGGCAGAGCTTCTGTATGAAGGAGTGAGCGGGAATTGAGCTATGGAGCAACAGAACGTTCTGCTGGAAAGGCGAAAGCCAACACAGTGAAGGATCGTGCGGGATTAGCGCTGAATAACGACTTTTTGCGTAAAGCGGTTCGTTTTACGACAGAGCGGTTACGTGATGGTAAGCAAAAAGCATCAGAAGACCATGGTCATTGGGAGGAATGGCGGGAACGGGGAAGGCAAATTCGACTTCATACGATCGCCCATCTCGACTATTATTTGAACCTATTTGCAGACAATGCAAGGGCGAATGGAGTCCATGTTCATTTCGCTGCAACGGGTGAGGAAGCGGTACAAATCGCTCTGGATATAGCTGAACGGAAAGGAGCCACTTCGGTTGTTAAATCGAAGTCGATGGTAAGTGAGGAACTTCATTTGAATCAAGCCCTGGAATCTATCGGCGTCGAAACGGTAGAGACCGATTTGGGAGAATATATTATTCAATTGGCAGGCGAAGCTCCTTCTCATATCATTATTCCGGCCATTCATAAGAATCGATATCAAATTGCAGAGCTACTATCCAAGGAAGCTGGGGAGACGCTAGCGCCTGATACTTCTATACTGGCTGGATTCGTGCGGCGGAAGCTACGGGAGAAGTTCCTTGTGGCAGACATTGGGATGACTGGCTGTAACTTTGCGATTGCTGAAACAGGGTCCATGGTGCTATTCGAAAATGAAGGTAACGCACGGATGGTGACCACTGTGCCAAAGACACAAATTACGTTAATGGGTATGGAACGAATTATTCCTTCTTGGAGTGACCTTGAGGTGATGGCGACTTTGCTACCGCGTTCGGCTACAGGTCAGAAGCTGACAGTCTATATGTCAGGCATTACCGGCCCTCGCCAGAGTGAAGATGGAGATGGTCCGGAGGAAATGCACATCATTATTTTGGATAATGGTCGTTCTGAGCAGCTTGGAGACCCTGAATTTCAAGAGCTACTGAACTGCATACGCTGTGGTGCTTGCTTGAATGCCTGTCCTGTTTATCGACATATTGGCGGTCATGCCTACGGTGGAACCTATAGTGGACCGATAGGAGCCGTGCTTACACCAGCACTTAACCGCAACGTTGATCAATGGGATGATATAGCATCAGCTTCGAGTCTTTGTGGTGCGTGTTACGAAGCCTGTCCTGTTAAAATCCCGCTGCATGACATGCTAATTTATTTGCGGCGGCGTAAAGTAGAGCGTGGATTTGGAGATAAATTGGAAAGTGCTGGAATGAAAGGCTTTGCAGCCGTTATGCGAAATTCTAAGCGATTCCAAACAGCAATAAGAATCGGCGGAATAGGACAGAAGCTGCTCGTACGAAACGGGGAAATTACCTCGAAGATCGGTCCGCTCAAGGGATGGAATAGTTACCGTGTTGCTCCAAGTCTGGCTAAACATCCGTTTCGTAACCGCTGGGATGAGTTACAGCGTCAGCTTCGAGAAGATACAGTTAAGCTGGACCCCGTACTTCAAGAACGGATGGAAGCAGCGCTTCGGAACCGTAAATCCCGGGAAGATGGGGGGCAAGGCCATGAGTAACGATACGTATAATGACTGGCTTAAGGATTTGGCAGAAACTTCTCGAGTTAAACAAGAGCATTTTATGGATGGTATTGCGCGGCGATTAAAGCGACCAAGGTTAAAGAGTGCACCATCTCACCCTTTTCGGGGGGCTCCGGACTACTGGCGCGAATTCCAGTGGAGTTCAGAAGAACGGTTGGAGAAATTCACTGTGAATTTTGTAGATGCGGGTGGACACGTTATTCGATTGAAGGATATGGAAGAGGTTAAAACCTTCATTACAAACAAGGCCTCAGAACTGAACGCACAGTACATTCTGCGGCAGAATAACGAAGAACTCGCCGCAATGGGCTTGGAGGAAGTGCTTGAAGACAAGTTCATCTCCACTTGGAACGAAGATGCCGAAGTGGACTGGAAAGCTCGCGCCGCCGAAGCGGATATCGGTGTCGTCATCGCCGACCACGCCGTGGCCTACACCGGCTCGATTACCGTGTTATCTTCCAAGGACAAGGGGCGTTCAGTCAGCCTACTACCTACGGTTCTGATCGCAATTATTCCTGTAGAGCGTATGGTAACTACATTGGGTGAAGTATTGGACCATTTTGATGAGGCAGGACGTTCTACATTACCCGCTGGAATTCACTTTATTTCTGGTCCTAGCCGTTCGGCGGACATCGAGAACGATCTGACGATCGGCGTTCATGGCCCAGGTGTCGTGTTCGCCTTGCTGGTTGGCTGAGTTCATACAGATTCATAAAAATCAAAAACCGTCCGATAGATGACAATGTCGCGTATCTATCGGACGGTTTTTATGAGGTGAAGAATAAGGTTACCTCGTAAGCTTTTTGATTATTTTGCCCATTCTTTTTATCTGAGCATCCGTCATATCCTTACTTCGTTTTTCTAATATTTCTACAAACTCTTTGGCATTGTCAGCTGTAATACATATCATCATTCTTTCGGCGTGTTGGGGAACCTCTTTTGATCTGCAAGTGGCTAAATGCTGCATAAGAAATGGAAATACTTCTTTTCTATAGTTGTCATTCACTTTGCAGAGTTGCGCAAATACAGTAATACTGTTGTCTACAGTAATGATACTGCCCACCGCATAAGCTTTTTTAACAATATCCAGCTTGTTATAAATTTCATCGGCACTTATATCAGCGATCGTTGCTAATGCTGTCATGCTTCCCCAAGCTAAACGGTTGTTTTTGGAAAGTAGTAGTGAGATGAAATCATAAGTATATGCGGCAATCAATTCAGGCTTTCTATTGCCGATTTCATATAGTACCTTAATACAATCATTTGCAATTGCTTTTTCTTTACTCTTTAAGCCATTAACAAATTCCTCGATGCCTTTGACATTGTTAGCTTCACAAAGTTCAATAGCTAACTCAATGTTAGGTTCCTCGTCATTTCTCCCCAGACTACTCGCTAATTTCGTTAACATATTCAAAGCCACCTGTCATGTAGGTTGTTTAAACAACGATCGAAAGATCAAACGATCAACGAAGCGCCCTTTTTTTCACCACACTTCTAGTAAACCACCTCTATATTTTTCCCCGCCAACAACTCCAGCCATTCCGCTGAAGGTTTACAGTCTGTGATAAGATAGTCGATTTGATCCAATTCTGCGAGCTTAACAAAGGCAGTTTTATCGAATTTGGTATGGTCGGTGAGCAGAATAATTTTGTTAGCGTGACGGAGCATATATTTCTTGAGTTCACATTCCGGTTCATTGGAATCGGAGATCCCTTTGTTGAGCGACAATCCTTTGCAGCCAATGACGGCGGTATCCACATTATATTTCTGTACAGTATCGTGTGCAGTTGGTCCAACTAGTGACAGAGAGCGAGAACGTAACGAACCGCCTGTGGAAATGATATTTAAATTCGAACTTGCGAATTCGTGTAGGATGTTAACCGAATTGGTGATGACAGTAAGGTTGTTCTTGTTACTTAGTGTCTTCATAAACTCAAATGAGGTTGAACTAGGATCAACCATCAGCGTATCTCCGTCATTGATTAGATCTATCGCTTTCAGTGCGATATCTCGTTTCATATCCATGTTAATTGTATTACGAACCGTGTAAGGAAGATCCTCATTTGTATGTCTGTTCAGCATAGCTCCGCCATATGTACGGCTCAAAATGCCCTCTTTCTCCAACTTTTCGAGGTCACGGCGGATCGTCTCCTCCGTAACATCAAACATCTTGCTTAAGTCAGACACGAGCACACGCTTGTCCTGATGAATCAGGTCGATTATTCTCTGTCTTCTTTCCGGAGCCAACACGCTCATCACCTCTTATTTTTATCATGTTCAGTAAAGATCATAACTATTTTCTCTATCATAACGATAACACAGATTTATTTGCAACTGTCATAAAAAATACAAGAAACAAATAAAAACAACATTATACATGTTTAATTTGTTGACAACACAGATTATTGGACGTAGGATGAAAGTGTAAACGACAGTTATCGAGAAAACGAGAGTAAATAAGAGATGACTAGGAGGCTAATTGAGGATGAGTACACGAGTATACTATGTTCCGTCAATTAACATTATGGGCAAGGGATGTCTGGGTGATATCGGTCCCTACATTCAAGAGCTGAAATTGCGAAAAGCGCTTGTTGTTACAGACAAATTTCTTGTGAAATGTGGTATCGCAGCCAAGGTCTTGACCATATTGGATGAGATTGGCATTCCATATGCTATCTATGATGATGTTAAACCCAACCCAACCTGCAAAAATGTTCATGACGGTGTCGCTTTCCTGGTGGAAAACGATTGTGATTTTCTCGTATCAATAGGTGGTGGTTCACCGCAGGATACAGCCAAAGCGATTGGGATTATCGCTACAAATGGCGGTCACATTACACAGTATGAAGGAGCTCATAAGTCAGCCAATAAGTCATTGCCGATTGTTGCTATCAACACAACTGCGGGTACTTCAAGTGAAGTGACGGTTAACTATGTTATCACCGATGAAGAACGTAAGGTCAAAATGGTCATGGTCGATAAGAACAGTTTGACTACCATATCAGTTAATGATCCTGAACTAATGGTCGACAAGCCAGCCGACTTAACTGCTGCAACGGGAATGGATGCATTAACCCATGCGATTGAAGCGCTCGTTACACCGGGAGCGTATCCTGTAACGGATGCAACGGCCCTGGCAGCTGTTGAAATTATTTTTAACTACTTACCACGGACTGTGAAGAACGGACATGATATTGAAGCCCGGGAACAAATGGTTTATGCCATTTTCCTAGGCGGACTTGCCTTCAATAATGCGGGGCTGGGATATGTTCATGCGATGGCGCATCAGCTTGGTGGAGTGTACGATTTACCACATGGTGTGTGTAATGCGATGCTGCTTCCATACGTTGAGGAAGAGAACGCTAAATATGTACCTGAGAAATTCCGTAGCATTGCCAAAGCGATTGGTTATGAAGTTGCCGGAAAATCGGATAAAGAGTGTGCTGATTTCGTTGTCGAAGCGATCAAGGCGCTATCAAAAGAGGTGGGTATTCCATCTAAACTATCGGAGCTTGGTGTTAATGAGGTAGATTTGGATTTACTAGCCGAGAATGCGATGAAGGATGCATGTGCACCAGGTAATCCGTTCATACCAACTAAAGAAGAAGTTATCACTTTATTCAAAAAAATACTTTAGGAATTGCATAGACATATAAACTTTCATTAAAGAGGAGAATGTACTGTGAGCACACTAACCATTGAAGAGAAGAAGGGTTATATAGTAAAGACTGAAGCGCCTTTTATTAAAGAAATGGCACAGATTACTTACCACATGTGGAACCTAGGTTGGGACGAACGTAATGGAGGTAACATCAGCTATTTATTGGATGAAGCCGAGGTTGCCAAGTACATCAATACAGGGAAAGCGGACCGGAATATCAAGCTTTCTTTTCCTGTTCAGGAACTGGCGGGTAAATATTTTATCGTGACGGGATCAGGCAAATACTTCAGAAACGTAATCTCTGATCCAGAAGCGAATCTTGGCGTAATTCGAGTATCGGCGGATGGTAACAGCGTAGATGTACTATGGGGACTACGGGACGGGGCCGTACCAACTAGCGAACTAGCTTCACACTTCATGAGTCACATTGAGCGGTTAAAAGTAGATCCTTCTCATCGCATTGTGATGCACTGCCATGCGACAAATGCATTAGCAATGACATTCATTCATGATCTGGATGAGAATAAGTTGACCAAGACATTATGGGAAATGTGTACGGAATGCCTCGTTGTGTTCCCGGACGGCGTCAGCGTTATTCCTTGGATGGTGCCTGGTAGTAATGAAATCGGCCGAGCAACTGCTGCTAAGATGAAAGAGCGCCGCGTAGTTATTTGGCCGCAACACGGCATCTTTGGTACTGGTTCGACAATGGACGAAACGTTTGGTCTGATTGAAACGGTGGAGAAGGCAGCACAAATCTACATGCTGGTTGCGCATCACGAGATCAAACAAAGAATTACCGATCAGGAGCTTATCGATCTGGCGAAGGCATTTGGTGTAACTCCTGTACCGGGGATCTTAAAAGGATAATTCCTCGAATCCACGCAATATAATTTTTATATTTTCAGATCTATACATCAAGGGGTCGATCTCAATAGAGACGGCTCTTTTTGGTGTGACCACGGAATTTGGGACTAGTAGAGAGACAGAGGGTGATAAAGGTAAGGATTTACAATTAGCTAAAATTATTTTAACATTAAGTAAAAGCTGAATCTTACGAAATTTTACTAATATATTGCTATAACTTAACGAGAGATGGTGAAATAAGATGAAGGATATGCTAACTAAGAATATTACATTTGCCTATAATGAAGCGCTGGAACTGATTATAGCCATGGGGATGGTCGCTTGTGATGAGCAAATGGAAGAGGTGGCCAAAGAATATAAATTCGAAATGGACCCGCTCGCTTTAGATTTCCATCAAGAGGCTCGGGAGCAGCTATCACCCCATGCACTCCGAGAACTAGATTTTTTCTTCAATTATAACTTTCTGCATAAAGCACTAGATTTTGGTTTCTATTTATCGATCTGTAATTGTCCAAATATCCAATCTGCTGAAGAATGGATTGCAGAGCTGGATCAGGTCCCGGCAGAGGAAATTATGGCAGGAATGGTATACGGCGTGTATCACGATAAGATGGATGAGCTACTGAAGGGACGGGATTGGGAGTATTGGAAGGAAGTTCAGAGGGATATACCGGCACTAATTGAGTTAGTGAAGGCAACAGAACCGCAACCGGAAGTTGCTGGAGCAATCGAGCCACTTTTGGAATGTCTCAACCACCCATCGGAAGCCAAACATCGATATATGCAACTGATCCGGCAATTTTACCAGGATGCATATAAACCTTGGGCGAAACGAATCAAGGATTTGTCGGAAGCATTTGCGCTTCGCTATGGTGACTCTTTCAAAGAAGAACCAGAGAGATTTATCCGAGAAACGAATAAGAGTGAGCCAGCTCTCTACGATCTACCGACCATTTTTCATATTAGTTTTTTATCACAAGTCTCAAATCATTTTATTTATTCCGAAGACGGTATACATGCCTGGGTTCTCTTTGGTATCCATAACGACCGTGTATTTGGACCTGCCGCCGATCGCGAGAAGGTAGAGCTACTCTTTAAGGCTCTCTCAGATAAGAGACGAATGGATTTTGTCTCATTATTGCGGGTACAACCCCGGTACGGGGCGGAACTTGCCGCTGAACTCGGCATCACACCGGCAGCAGTGAATTATCATGCCAACTTCTTGTTTTTTCTGGATCTCTTAGAAATGAAGCGATCGGATCATCGGTTGTATTACCATTTGAAAACAGAGAGACTGCGGGAACTTTTGGCGTTGACGTTCAAAGTTCTACTGGGTGAATGATATGAAGACCCACAAAGAGAACAACCCTACCGCATTTCAAACTTTAAAGCGATTAATCAGCTTAGGCAAACCCTATTGGGGTCGATATTTCATCCTTTGTATGATTAGGATGTGTTTATAGTGATAAATAATAAATTACCAAAAATATGGTGTGGCGGCGATTATAATCCTGAGCAGTGGGATGCCGAAACGTGGCAAGAAGACAACCGGATGTTTAAGCAGGCCGGTATTGATGTAGCAACAATCAACGTCTTCTCATGGGCGATGATCCAACCGGATGAAGAGACTTACGATTTCTCCTTTCTAGATCAAACAATGGACCGTTTATATCAAGATGGAGTCTATGTGTGTCTGGCAACGGGAGTAGCAGCACATCCGGCATGGATGGCAAAGCGACATCCAGATGTGCTACGGGTTGATGTACAGGGAAGAAAACGGGCATTTGGCGGCCGCCATAACTCTTGTCCGAATAGTCCAACCTACCGGAAATATAGCGCGAAACTGGCTGGGAAACTAGCTGAAAGATACAAGGATCATCCGAGTTTATTAATTTGGCATATATTCAATGAATACGGGGGCTACTGTTACTGTGAGCACTGTGCTGCTGCATTCCGTGTATGGCTGAAAGAACGTTACGGAGATCTGAAGAAGCTGAACGAAGCCTGGAACACTTCTTTCTGGGGACATACCTTTTATAGTTGGGAAGAAATTGTTCCTCCGAACGAGCTGAGCGAAGAGTGGGGCGGTGGACACACGAATTTCCAAGGGATTTCCTTAGATTATCGCCGGTTCATGTCACACAGCCTTTTGGAATGTTACAAGCTAGAATATGAAGAGATTAAGAAGCATACACCAAACATTTCTGTGACAACCAATTTGATGGGAACCTATCAGGAACTAGATTATTTTGAATGGGCGAAGTACTTAGATGTCGTTTCTTGGGACAATTACCCTTCCCTCGATACTCCGGTTAGTTTAACAGCTATGACACATGATCTCATGCGGGGAGTTAAGAACGGACAACCATTCATGCTGATGGAGCAAACACCAAGCCAACAAAACTGGCAAGCCTATAACTCATTGAAACGGCCGGGAGTGATGCGGTTGTGGAGTTATCAGGCGGTGGCGCGTGGTGCAGATACCGTCATGTTCTTCCAGTTACGTCGTTCGATTGGAGCTTGTGAGAAATACCATGGTGCGGTTATTGAGCATGTGGGCCATGAACATACTCGAGTATTCCGTGAATGCGCAGAACTTGGAGCAGAGTTAAGCTTATTATCTGATTCGATCCTTGATGCTCGAATTAAAGCCAAAGTAGGGATCATATTTGATTGGGAGAATCGCTGGGCTACGGAGCTATCAAGCGGACCGACCATTGCATTGAATTATGTAAATGAAGTGCATAAATATTATGACGCTCTATTTGAACTGAACATCGAGAGTGACATGATTGGTGTTGAAGAAGATCTCAGCAAGTATGACATCGTTATCGCTCCGGTGCTCTTCATGATAAAACCGGGCTTCGTACAAAAGGTGGAACAATTTGTTGCTGCAGGTGGTACCTTTGTTACAACCTTCTTCAGCGGCATAGTTAATGAGAGAGATCTTGTAACCCTTGGTGGTTATCCAGGTGAATTGCGCTCTTTGCTGGGCATTTGGGCAGAAGGAATTGATGCACTCTTCCCTAATCAAAAGAACGAAATCTTGCTGAAGCAGTCATGGGCATGGAACATATGTGACCACGCCAGTTGTAGGTCAAGATGAGGCCACGGAAAACGTAGCAACAAACATACATAACGAACATCCTCATGTCGTGAATTGTATAATCAAGACTTTAATTGCGGATGGAGCAGGGAATGTGGTTGCTTCCAGCTCAGATAACATCACCATTCAAGCAGACAGTCAAGCAGATGTTGAAACTGCAATGAAATTGATGGATCCGATGTTCTGGTCGCCTGAGAATCCTTATCTTTACGAAGTTATTACGGAAATTTATGACGCTAATGAACAAGATGCGGTAGATGTTTACAGAACCCCATTGGGTGTACGAACAATAAAGTTTACCGCGGATAGCGGATTTTATCTAAATGGTGAACGGTATTTAATTAAAGGGACTTGCAATCATCAGGATTTCGCCGGCGTAGGAGTCGCTCTGCCCGACCAAGTAACCGAATATAAAATCAAACTTCTCAAAAGTATGGGATGCAATGCATATAGATGCTCACATCATGCTCCCTCACCAGAGCTCCTAGATCTATGCGATAGAATGGGGATGCTCGTTGTAGACGAAAACAGGAAGCTCGATGTATCCCCAGACGGGATCGCGGACCTGAAAGAGATACTTTATCGAGATCGAAATCATCCATCAATCATACTCTGGAGCATGGAGAACGAGGAAATATTAGAAGGAACGATTATGGGAGCGAGAATGCTTGAAACGCTGTCACGAATTACGCATTCTATTGATCCTACTCGCCCTACGATTGCTTGCATGAATCACGGATGGAATGACGGAGGATATAGTCTTTCTGTAGATATAACGGGATATAACTACGGCCAAAGAGAAGATCAATATCTTGTCGATCATGAACAATTTCCAGATCGGATCATGATCGGTAGCGAGAGTACGAGTTGTACAACTACGCGCGGAATTTATGAGAATGATGCAGTTAAAGGATATTGCTCATCCTATGGAGATCAGATTCCAGAGTGGTCATGTTCGCACGAGAAATCATGGCAGGATGTGGTGAAGAGCCCTCATTTGACGGGGATATTCGTCTGGACTGGATTCGATTACAGAGGAGAGCCGACACCCTATCAATGGCCCTGTATCGGATCTCATTTCGGAATTATGGATAGCTGTGGATTTCCGAAGGATGCGTATTATTTCTATAAAGCCGCTTGGACAGAAGAACCGATGGTGCACATTATGCCTCACTGGAACTGGCCGGACAAAATCGGTGAAGAGATCGATGTGTGGGCGTATAGCAATTGCGAGACCGTAGAGTTGGTGATTAACGGTCATAGTCTGGGTGAAAAGAGCGTTGATCGAAATTCACGAATCGAGTGGAGGGTCGGCTACGTTCCCGGTGAATTGACAGCGATAGGAAAAATAGCTGGAAAGGAAATCGTGCGAAAGGTTGTAACCACTGCGGGCGCTCCCGTTAGTATCCATCTGGAGCCGGATAAAAACGAAGTGAAAGCGAACGGTATGGATATTGCTATGATAAGAATATCCATACTGGATTCATATGGTGAAGTTGTTCCCACGGCAGATAACGAGATTATGCTCACAATCGAAGGACCCGGCAAAATTCTCGGGTGTTGGAAACGGTGACCCAAGCAGCCACGAATCTGATAAAGTGAACCATAGACGAGCGTTCAACGGACATTGTTTAGCGATTGTTCAGGCTAACAAGGAACGGGGAGATATTGTGATAAGCGCAACTTCAGTTTCTCTTCAAGCTGCCGTGGCAGTGATACGAGTGGAATAAAATTGGTTGTGGTGAATGGACGGAATCCGTTATTTAAAGGCAGAATGAGTGGACGGGAATAATAATCTATGGTATATAAAAAGGTATATATTAACATTTGTGATAGAAAGGTAGGGAGACATGAACAACATTAAGACCGTGCATGTCGTGTTTAAGACCCACTTGGACATTGGCTTTACGAATCTGGCGCATAAAGTCATTACCCAATATAAACAGGAGTTTATACCCAAGGCCCTTTCCTTAGCTGAAGAGTTATCTCGGCAGGGAGATGGTGCGGGCTTCGTATGGACAACAGGCTCCTGGCTGATCCAAGAATATTTATCCAGTGCGAGCCCAGAGGAAAAGGCTAGAATGGAGGAGGGGATTCGCAAGGGGCATATCGCCTGGCATGGCCTTCCGTTTACGACGCATACCGAACTGATGGATGCATCACTCTTTCAGTACGGGTTATCGATCGCGAAACGATTAGACCGCAAATATGGCAAACGAACCATCGCTGCCAAGATGACGGACGTTCCCGGACATACCCGTTCCATCGTCTCTCATATGGCGGCGCAGGGAATAGAGTATCTCCATCTTGGCGTTAATCACGCCTCCAAAGTACCCAGCGTTCCACCGCTGTTCGTTTGGAGAGACGCTTCCGGCTCCGAGATCATCGTTAACTACGCCGACACTTACGGAGATATGGTTCATATCCCTGAGCTTCAGGACGTTCTGTATTTTGCCCATACGGGAGACAATAACGGGCCGCCGTCAATCGAGATGATCCGAGACGAATTTGCTCGTTTGAAAGAAGTTTTTCCTGGAGCTATTATTCAAGCGTCTACAATAGACGCTTTCGTAAAGAAGCTGTTGCCGTTCAAACACACGCTTCCCGTCCTTACGGAGGAAATCGGCGATACATGGATTCACGGTGTGGCTTCCGATCCGAAGAAGATAGCAATCTTTCGAGAAGTCCAAAGAACGCGCACCCGTTGGATCGAGAAAGGTGAGCTCATTGAGGGCAGTGAGGAGTGTAACGTTTTCTCTGATAACTTGTTGCTTGTAGCGGAGCATACTTGGGGGATGGACGAGAAGAAGTTTCTGGGAGATTACCAGAATTACGTGCCTCACGATTTAGCTGCCGCAAGGGAGAAGGACTTCGTGTCCGAGGACGTTATCCCCTACAAATACAAATACATTGGGGCCTTTGCGTTGGATGCCTCCGATGAGATGTCTAAGGAGCAATTCGAAGACTTTGACGTAAACCACAGATCTTATCGGGTATTCGAGAGCTCGTGGCAGGAGCAAAGCGACTACTTGAATAAAGCGATCAGTGCTCTAAGCAAGGATAAGCAAGAGGAAATCAATAAGAGGCTTGAACGGTTACAAGCGGATGATTATGCATATCAAGATGGCCAAAGGCTTTACGCAGGTGATACTTACTCTTTAGGAGTATTCCAAGTCTCCTTTGCAACTGATGGATCGATAGAAGGTCTATTGGATGGAAAAGGAAAGGCTTGGACTAATAATAACCACCGAATCGGTACGTTCGTCTATGAGTCGTTCGGGGTAGAGAATTACAACACATGGTTTGAACAGTATATTCAAAATACGAAGGATACGTATATTTGGTCCGATGGCGATTTCGGTAAACCAGGCATGGAAAATGCGCTGCCCAAGCCTCGTAATCAGTGTTTTAACCCAAGGATTGAATCGCTTCGGGCGAGATTTGGACAAGAGTCTGATACGGTCGAAGTTTGGCTCAAGATGCCGTTAGAAGCGGTTGAAGCGCTTGGATGTCCAAGTAAAATCAAAATTGAATATACGTTTCACAAGCAAACGCCTCAAATCTCCATCAACGTTAATTGGTTTTCAAAGCAAGCGAACCGTTTGCCCGAAGCTATTTGGTTCTCGGTGGTTCCGTTAGTGGATAACAGCCATTCTTGGAAAATGGATAAGATGGGAGAAATGATCTCCCCTTACGATGTCGTCAAGAACGGGAACCGCAATCTTCATGCCGTCGATACAGGAGTCTATTACCAAGGGGCGGATGGGAATGCAAAGATTGTTGCCTACGACTCTCCTGTTTTGGCCCCAGGGCAAAGAAGGCTGCTGCAATTCGACAATACCGTCCCTTCACTGGATGGAGGCTTTCATTTTCTCTTATATAACAATGTCTGGGGAACGAACTTTCCGATGTGGTTCGAAGAAGATTGCAAATTCTGCTTTCAAATAACATTGCAATCGTATTAACTCCGCCTCCGAGAATGGCTAGATCTGGTCAATATTTAGAACATGTCGCATCAATATTGAAAGAAAACAAAACCGTCCCGATGTAGAAGTTTCTACCTCGGGACGGTTTGTGTTTTGTGAGGATAAAATCAGAAGTATTGATAAATGTTTGAATAATCAGTAAGTGACGAAAAAATTGTTCCAGCCTAGCCTGTTCCACCTACAAGTATCTCAACATCAAGTCGACGTAGTGCATCCATCCATTCTTGGGAACAGCCCGAATCGGTTATTATCATGGATATTTGCTCAATAGGGGCAATTTGGGCAAAGGTAGTGACTCCGAACTTGGAATGATCCACCACAAGAATGGACTCTTCCGCTCGCTGTATCATTTTACGCGACAATAAAGCCTCTTCAAGATTGTATTCGGTAATGCCATCAGAGAGCGAGACACCTCCTGCCGAAATAAAGGCCTTGTTTACCTTCAACTGATCTAGCAGATGATGAGCGATTGCTCCCGTTGCAGCCTGATAGCTCGGGTTCACCTCGCCCCCAGCAAAAATTACTTTGCCCTGAAATTCTTCCAGAGCACAGGTCAAGATAGATACGGAGTTTGTAATAACTGTCACATCAGCACGATCTTTAAGCTGCCGCATAATTTCCAGCGTTGTTGTACCGTTGTCTAGCATTACCGTTTCCCCTTCCTCGACAAGTGAAGCCGCAAGCTTACCGATAGCTTGCTTCTCGCTTTGATGCATCTGGGATCGCTTCAGAAATGTTGGCTCGATCATTTCGGAACGCACCCGTACTGCTCCTCCGTACACTTTGCGCAAACTTCCTTCTTTCTCTAGCCGGTCCAAGTCTCGTCGTATGGTTTCTGTGGATACACTAAATAACTCAGCCAGCGCATGCACCTGCACTTTCCCATCCATAACCAACTGGGCGAGGATTGTCTGCCGCCGTTCTTCATAGGTTAGGGACATGAATGATTCCTCCTGTTATAGCATTTTTCAATGGTTTATGTGTTTTGATGTTGTTTTTACTTAGTTTATTATCCTGTATTGCACTTGTCAATCGAGATCTTGTATTCGTCACTGCTATAATATTTTTGTTGAAAAGTAATCTCTGATTTTGTTTATAATGTTGTATGAACGCTCGAAATGAACAATAATTCAGGTCATTATTTTTGTTAACTCAATGTGGAAAATAAATTGACAGATTATTAAAGTAACGATAAAATCAACTGGAAACCACATGATTACTCATGAATCAACATTATGATCAATGAGTAGTTATATGACGGAGGGGGGAATTATTGATGAATCGCCGCTTATCATTTCAGAAAGATGGAACTTTTAAAATGGTGCAATTTACGGATCTTCATTGGATGGACGGAAGAGCTGAGGATCAGCGTACCCGTGAATTGATGGAACGAATTCTAGATGCTGAACAACCGGATCTAGTTGTATTTACGGGGGATATCATATACACCGGTCCTGTCTCGCCTGGGGATGTCGAATGTGAAAACCCACAGCAGGCTTTCCTAGATGCTGTTGCTACGGTTGAAGAACGTGGCTTTCCGTGGGCCTTTGTGTTTGGCAATCATGACACAGAAAGCCGAATTACTCGTGAAGAGCTGATGCAAGTGGCATTGAGACATCAGCATACTGTAGTAGAGTCCGGCCCCTTGAATCTTTCTGGTTCGGGTAATTATACAGTTGAGCTAGTAGATTCTGAAGGTAAGTCAGCTGCTAATCTTTATTTTCTAGACTCGGGTAGCTACTCACCTATCGAGCATGTGTCAGGTTATCACTGGATTCAGCGGGATCAAATCAACTGGCTTGTAGATGAATCCTCGCGGATTAACCTACAAGGTACAGAGAATAAGCTTCCTGCACTTGCCTTCTTTCATATTCCGATTCCCGAATACCAGGAAGTATGGGACACGCAAGTCTGCCACGGGCATAAATTCGAGCAAGTGTGCTGCCCACCAGTCAACTCTGGATTGTTCACGGCTCTACTTGAAATGGGCGATGTGATAGGGACCTTCTGTGGACATGATCATATCAACGATTATTACGGTACTTTGCATGGCATCCAACTCTGCTACGGGCGGGCTAGTGGCTATAATACTTACGGTAAAGATGGATTTATGCGGGGGGCTCGCGTCATTCGACTGACCCAAGGACGCAATGAATTTGACACTTGGCTTCGTCTGGAAGATGGATCCGTAGTACATAAACAGCCCATTCATGATCCTAATAATGCAAAAGAATGCTAAAATTATAAGGCGCTGACATCTAATGATTTTACCCATTATCCTAGTTATTGCTTCCGGTATGGCTCATGCTGTGTGGAGCATGTTCGAGAAGAGGAGCCGCAATAAGAGCGTCTTCCTGTGGTCAATTATGTTGCTCGCCACCATTCTGCTCCTGCCGGTCTTGATCATAGAGTTGTGGCGAAATCCGATGACTGTGGGCTCCTATGGTCTACTGTTGCTGTCTGTTGTTTTGCAGGTCATATACTCTTGGCTCCTGTCACGAACCTATGAGATTGGGGATTTATCACAAATATATCCGATCATGCGGGGAACCAGCACCCTGTTTATACCGATCATTGGAATTCTCTTCCTGAGTGAATCACTATCCGTACTCGGATGGATGGGGATTTTCTGTATGCTTGGTGGGTTCATAGCCCTTGGTAGGATGGGCTCGCGCAACAAACCATCAACCCCACAGATACAAGGGTTGAAGCCTGTTTTAATGGCATTATCGGTAGGGTTATGCACAACCTGCTATGTGTTCGTGGACAAGCTGAACTTGCAGCATATTTCACCACTTGCATTACTTGAAGTAACCAATATCGGCTTTGTATTAGGTCTGACTCCAGCTGTCCTAGCTTCACGACAGATCTTGGAGGAATGGCGGATCAATAAATCTACCATGATGTTAGGAGCCATTTTGAACCCGGGATCATATCTACTATTTCTGTTCGCACTACAGCAGGCACCAATGGCTCATATTAGTTCTTTACGGGAAATAGGTATCGTATTTACGACATTCCTTGGCGTGCTTCTGTTGAAAGAGCAGCAAGGTTTGAGACGTATCACCTGTTCCGTAGTCATATTCATTGGTATTCTGCTCATTGGAATATGGGGATAGGGTATATCGTCCTTTAGGGTTATGAGGTAATCAGTTAAATCTGGTTAACCTCATTTTTTGCGTTAAAATTAGTACTGCCGGGGCGAACAATAAAATATTTTAATTGCCTATTGAAACTGGAGTTACTCCATAGTTTATAATGATGAGTAATATGAAATATAAGGTTAATGAGCCATTGATTAGAGAGCTATTTAAGAGAAGGGAATGAAATTCTTGAGGAAAGTAGTAAGTTCCATTCGAGGACTCTTTCGCTTTACCAGCACTGGGTTAACCTTAGGGGAGAAATGGCGACTGGCTCTTCCTGGACCGGTCCTCTCGGTTGGAGGCGTTCTCATTCATAATGTGTTCATCAAATACTACACGGATATGATCGGGCTCAGTCCGAAGTATGTTGGCTGGGTGTACATAATCTATAATATCTGGAATGCTATTAACGATCCGATGATAGGTGTATGGATCGATAAAATGAGGCACCGTCCGACACGTGGGAAATATGTCTACATCATGCGCGTGACGGTACCATTTATGATCATAGCCTCATTTCTCATGATGCTATCCAGTCCGTCTTGGGCTCAGTGGCAGATTTTTCTTCTCTATACGATAGAGTTATTTATCTACGATACGGCGGCAACTGCCTACAGTGTGGCCTATCAATCCTATACATTGATCGCAGCCCCCACCAAAGAAGAGCGTATTGATGTCAACGTGATACAAAACTACGTTTCCCAAGCTATGTCCTTTCTAATCACCATGATTCCGACGCTATTGTTGGTGGGCGACGGAAAGCGTGAAGTGATCATCCCGGTCTTTACAGCGGTGATTCTGTTGGAATCAATATTCTTCACCTTGGCTCTTCGGGGGCTAAGGGATGATGCAAAAATGTATGAAACTCTCAATATCCAACATATGGAAACGAAAGATGTTTGGAGCGAATCCTGGCAAATCGTAAAATCTCGCCCTTTCCTCACGTATGTTCTCTACTCAATCTTCACGATCGGCCCCATTGGCTTTTACTTCACACCCTACCTTTACTATATGGATGATGTGTTAAATACAGGAGGTCTCACAGCTACGATCGTAGACGTAAGCACTCATGTAATCGCTCTCATGTTTCTGCCGGTCATGGGATATATCGTCAAAAAATATGGCACGAAAATAAGTATCTATTGGGGTACAATCTCTGCCGTTCTCGGCTACGGGGGAATTTTTTTTGCCACTAATATCTGGACTGTGTTTCTTTCCTATATCATGATTGTATTTACAGTGAATTACATTCGAACTGCGGCTTCGCCGATGGGAGCGCTCATCATTGATGAGAATGAACGTACTACCGGTGTGCGGAAAACTGGATTGTTCAATGGTCTGTTTTCGTTATTTATTGTTGCCTTTTCCAGCTTACAGACGGTGGTCTTCATCAATGTTATCGGTGCATTTGGCTACGACGGGCTTGCGACAACTCAGTCTGAATCCGCAGTGTTCGGTATCCGATTAGCCACGGGTCTTATCCCGCTTATTGCAATACTTATCGGTCTGATCCCGATGGCTTTCTATCCGTTCGACAAAAAGAAAGAGGAGGAAATATCTGCGTTCAGTAACTATGCCAGAAGGGGAGGTCCGAAATAATTGAATGGACTAAGATTATGTTGAAACTGAAATTTTCGATTGGTGAGGTTTCTAATATTCTGGGTATCCCGATTGATACTCTTCGTTACTATGACAAGATTGGATTGCTCCCTTCGCACGATCGGGACGTAAACAAGTACCGCTATTATTACCTTGAACAGTTCGATTCCCTAATAACGATTAGAATGCTTAGAGCTTTGGATGTCCCAATTGAGCGTATTCAGGTGCTTCTCACACACGATAGTCTGAATGATATGCGCGAGTTGCTCTCTAGCAAGCAGAAAGATATCGACCGGCAGTTGATCTATTTGAAGCACTTGTCTCAGAAGCTAGATTTCTTAAAAGATCAGTTTCAGCATTTCGAGGACACTGATGTCATTGAACTTGTGAAAAGTAATCCAAGCTGGGTGTTTCTTACCGACTCTATTATGGAGAGTGCCGATAGGAAGATCGGGAGCAAAGTGCAGCAGAAGGTAAGTAAAATCAGCGCTCATCAGGAATGGCTCGCTTTCTGCCATATCATATCTATCGTATCGATGGATAACCTTATCGCAGGTAAATACCACAATTATTTAAACAATGGTATTTTGTCAACCTTCCCGATGGAGGACAATTCTGGCGTATTCCAGAAGCTAGAGCCATGCTTTTGCGCAAGGAAATGCGTTGTAATTGGCAGGGAAGGTTATAACGAATTAGACGATCATTACGAGAGGATGAAAGCATTCATTCATAAGCGAGGCTTCAAGATCGCCGGAAATTCTCTTGAAATCAATCTATATAATCAGTACAACAATCACTACATTGAAATCTATATTCCTGTAACAGACAATGAGGAAGGATGAGACAAAAATGAAAAAGTTATCAACTGATGGACAGCGTATTGTAAATGAAGACGGAGAACAGGTAATTTTGAATGGGGTCAACTTGGTCTGTAAGGAAAAGGCGAAAGGGTATGTGGACCCTTGCGATGAGAGTCTTTTTACATGGTTTCATGAACAAGGCTTTAATGTCGTCCGCTTGGGTTTGATTTGGGATGGCGTGGAGCCGGAACCAGGTGTCTATGATAACGAATATCTTGGCAGAATCAAACAGCAAATCAAGTGGGCGGAGCAAAACGATATTTACGTTTTTCTTGATATGCATCAGGATTTATATAGTTTGCTCTATGGCGATGGTGCTCCTGAGTGGGCGACCTTCTCCGATGATCTCCCTCATGTTGTCGGCCAGATCTGGAGTGATGCTTATTTGGAAAGTCCAGCACTGAACCGTGCGTTAGATTATTTCTGGGAGAACACGCCAGCTACTGATGGTATAGGTTTGCAGGATCATTATGCGGCGATGTGGAAACATGCAGCAGAGTTTTTTGCAGACTGTAGCAATATCATCGGATACGACATGATGAACGAACCCTATCCTGGATCAAGAGGGCAGGAGGTATTTGGCACAATCATTGCTGCCTACGCTCAATCTGTTATGGGAATGACTGAGGTCGACATCGACATGGAACAACTTTCCGCACTTTGGTTTGATGAGGAGAAAAAACAAGAGATACTCGTCGGCATGGCGGACATGGAGATCTATCGAATATTGGTCGAAAGTGCGAAAGAGGCTTCACAGGTATTCGAGCGTGAAGTTCTCGCTCCCTTTTTTAACAAAACGGCGGCAGCAATCCGCTCGGTTGTCCCGGACGGATTTTTGATGTTAGAAACTAGCTATTTTGCTAATATGGGAGTGGAATCCGGTTTGGGGCTTGTACAGAACAATGAGGGTATGGTTGTCCATAATCAGGTATTTGCCCCTCACGGTTACGATTTGGTAGTCGATACGGAGCATTATGAAATATATAATCAGGATCGTGTTGATTTGATATTTTCTACCCATCGCAAGGTACAGGAGCGTTTGAACATCCCTGCCCTGATCGGAGAGTGGGGGGCGTTTTCCAATCATCCTGCAACTTTTGAGCTATCCAAGAGTCTCATTTCCATTTTTGAAAAGTATCTTTGGAGTAATACCTATTGGTGCTGGTGTAACGGTTTCAAGGATTCTCCTTACACAAAGGCGTTGAACCGCGCTTATCCACAGGCAACAGGGGGCGTGCTTGTCGGATACCACTATGACTATGATACGGACATATTAAAAGTGGACTACGTTCCGTCCGGTGGTGAGACTTTGATCTACCATCCCCGCGTTGCATTGATCTCCAAGGAGAACGTAGTAGTTTCCGGAGCGGATGCATGCCAGATAGAGTTTCGTCCTTTCCCTAGTTCGGAGAGTGGGATCGTAGCAATTATCGCCCCTCAAGCAGAGATAGGGGTAACAGTTACAGTTGGAAAGCCTCTATTAGAGCTAGTGTAGAGGCTCGGTAGTAGCACGTACAATATTTAATACAAGATCGTAAAAACCCGACCTCGCGAGAGGCCACTGAAAAAGTCCACACGCATTTGTGTAGGAGGCCGCTACGATAACGGATTGTCCCTCCGATCGCTGTTGCCCTCCGATTTCTTGATTAAATACCGCATCGCGGTTGAAATCAGAGGGCAAAGGCGAACGCTTACGCTTCTTCAGGACAATTCCGTCACCTGCGCTACTTCGTACATTAGAACTTATTTTCTGCAAGTTTGGCTTTGGCTCTGAGGCATCCATTGCACAATGTATTCGTGCGAAAGATGACTCTTTTTCGTATAATTAAGATTTCAAATTCAGGCGGGTGTTCACGATGATTCCAATACAACCATCTTTTACTCTAAGTCTATACATAGCCTTTTACGATATCGTTATACCTAAAGATAATATGTTGCGTCAAATGAATGACCTCGTCGAGTTTTCTTTTGTACATGAAGAATTAAAGAATAAATATTGCCTCGATAACGGTCGCAACGCAGTACCACCCATTCGTATGTTCAAATATTTATTGCTGAAATCCATTTTCGATATTTCCGATATGGATGTCGTAGAACGATCGAAATATGACATGTCCTTTAAATACTTCTTAGATATATCGCCAGAAGATGACGTCATTGATCCGAGCCTTTAACGAAGTTTCGTAAACTTCGATTGAAAGATGTAAATCTGCTCGACATGCTTATTCATAAAACAGTCGAAATTGCATTAGAGAAAGAAATCATAAAAAGCAGTGCGATTATTGTGGACGCCACACATTCGAAAGCACGTTACAATCAAAAATCTCCCAAAGAGATTTTAATGGAAAAGTCTAAACTGCTACGAAAAGCCGTTTATCAAATCGATGAAAAGATGAAAGATAAATTCCCAGCGAAAACAACAACGAACGAATTGGAAGATGAACTGGACTATTGCCGAAGAGTGATTCAGGCTGTGGAAAAAGAAGAAACGATTCGTGAATACCCAAAGGTAAAAGAAAAGCTGAACTATTTAAAAGAAATCGTAAAAAATCACGAAGAGCATCTTTAATTCGCGAATGATCCGGATGCACGTGTGGGCCACAAAACAGCCGACTCTTCTTTCTTTGGCTATAAAACACATCTTGCGATGAATGAAGAACGTATCATTACAGGTGCAGTAATCACGACAGGTGAAAAAAATGATGGAAAACAACTTCAAACCTTAATTGAAAAAAGTCGCCAAACCGGTATGGAAATCGATACCGTTATCGGAGATGCAGCCTATTCAGAGAAAGATAATATCCAGTATGCTAACCAAAATGAATTACAATTAGTATCCAAGTTAAATCCAATGATCACGCAAGGAGCACGAAAAAAGGAGATGAATTTGAGTTCAATAAAGATGCAGGAATGTATGTTTGTAGGGCTGGACATATGGCGATTCGCAAAGCACGTCAAGGAAGGAAAGATGTAGGAAAAAACCAAGTAGATACCTATTACTTTGATATTAGTAAATGTAGACAATGTCCTTTGAAAGAGGGTTGTTATAAAGAAGGGGCAAAAACAAAAAGCTATTCGGTAAGCATTAAATCAGCGGAGCATAGTGCACAGAAAGTATTCCAAGAAAGCGAATACTTCAAAGAGAAGGCAAAAGAACGCTATAAAATAGAACCCAAAAATAGTGAATTAAAACACCGACACGGGTATGATGTGGCATCTTCCTCGCGTTTCATTGGCATGGAAATGCAAGGGGCGATGGCCATATTCACAGTCAATCTCAAAAGAATACTGACACTCATGAAGCAAAAGAGACAGAGTAGAACATAAATAAAGACGACTTTCATTCAGAATGGAATGGAAAGTCGCCTTTTTCAATTTACATACAATATAGCAAATTAAAATTACAAGTTTTTCAGTGGCCTCCCTCGCTGCGTCTTACGTATGCCAATCGTAGCTACCTACGCCTAATAATTGACGCTAACAACTACGCATGGTATTATATTCCTGCGTAGAATCGGTACGCTAGATTTTATTTCGACGCACAAGATGCGATTTCCTTACGTTATCCATTCGTAAGCCTTCCGTATGAGCTCCGAAAAATCCTAGCGAAGTGTACCGAATATTACGTATAGGAAAAGCGGGTGAAACCGCGCTAGATTTGCGGCCATGGCGGAATTGGCAGACGCGCTAGATTCAGGTTCTAGTGGTGTAACAACCGTGGAGGTTCGAGTCCTCTTGGCCGCATGATGTTTAAAAGTCGGAGAAGCCTTTATATAAGGCTTCTTTTCTTTTTGTCTATGTTGGATCGTTGAACATGTGAGGAGTAGAAAATTCATTTATAGAGAGGGTTTTCTAACATTCAATTTATGTGTGATTTGAAACGAGAGATTGCGGATTTTAGCAGTCATGGCAAAATTTACAGACGCGCTAGATTCGTTTCTATATGAAGTCCTATTCTAATTGTACTTGGACATAATAGGTATCTGGACTGCCTCTTTTCCCACTTATCGCCAATTCAAGATACTTATAGTAAAATAGTACCTAGTAATCTACTATAGGAGGCTGACATCATTTGTTACTCAAAGTACTAGCTTGGCTCTTTTTTCCTTACATAATGCTTCTTTTGCAGTGGAGAAAGCTTGGGAAGTTCCCACGAATCTTGGGGTTGGCGTATTCTTTTTTTGCAATTATCATCATTTTGGTTAAAGGATTTATAGCGCCTACCCCCGAATCGATGACTCCAATTACAACGAATTCTCAATCTGAAATCGCTACTATCAATGAAAGGGCAAGAGAGCTTGCACCTATTCCAGTTGAAGAATCAATTGAGATTCCTGCATCAGCTCCAAAAGAACAAGATGCAGTCACTTGGGCTGGTATAGGCGGTAGTATGAGTGCATTCGAAGAAAAATACGGAGCACCCAATAATGTGTCAGATACTTTCACAAATTTCGACAACGATAAGTACCTATGTATTACTGTTGAAGATAAATGTATCAATTTAACAATAAATCTGACAAGCGGAACAAGTATGGACGCTGCCTTAGCGGAAGTTAAACTAGCATCTCCTGTGGATGCTAAAGAAGTAAAGAGATACGAACTACGTGATAGCACTTATTTGAGAACCATCGTAGTTTATAAAAGTGAATTGTTAAGTAAATCGCTTGACCCAATGTGGTTTGACGATACTGAGCCAGGTACTTTCATTGCGATAATTAAATCTAATTCAGAACAGGGTGTATTTGGATTGGTACTTGGTCCAGGAAATAATCCATAATAGAAAGACTAGTGCATCACATGCAGAAGCAGCGACATGGATTCTCGGAGTATTACAGCATCAGTAAGATCGCTGAGTGAATACGAATAAATATGTTGGATATCGTTATTTAACAATGCCAAGGCTACCCCTTCTGGGAGTGGTCTTGGCTTTTTTTTTTTCGAATACTCGTTAAAGTAAAGGTTGAATTACTAGATTCCAATATTTGTGTTGATGAGTTAATATGAATGGAAGAACGGCAGAAGATGTGCAAAAAAGATGAAGTTGTGAGGGAGAGAAGAGAAACCTATGTCCTTAATCGTGTTAGTTGGGATTCTTGGTATATTAGTTGTGAAATTCTATAAAAAACCATTAGCAAAGATCGTTAGTAACGATAATAAGATGGTTCAACAACTAAAAAATGCAAGCTGGTATCAAAATCATTGGGTTGGTGGAGTAGTCCTGTTCGTTGTGAATACAGTTCTATTTACTTCTACGGTTTTTGGGCTTTACTTAGCAATATTTTTTTCAATGTCGTTCATTCTTTTGATTGCAATTCTTTTTGGAGTCATCGGAAGTATCTATTCATGGTCAATACTTAATAATGCATGGCAAGGTACTAAACGTAATCGGTTGAAGATGGGGTTGGTTGGGAGTAGTTTTTATGCTTTGTTGACGCTTGCGTTAGCGTATTTGTGGGTAACACTAAAACCTTCTAATCCAGGTGAAGATACCTTTATGGGCGGTATTGGCTTAGTATTCGGTATGATAGTTACATTGGTGGCATTTACAGTATGTTTTATTGTTACAAGTTATTCTAAGAAGGAAGAAGATAACTAGTTCAGGAGAGTAGATATGAACCGACTAAGGAAGATCCTAATTATCGAAGATGAACAAGATATTTCTCGAATTATAAAAGACTATATTAACAAGAATGGATACGAGGCTACCGTTGCTAACAATGGTAAAGATGCCTTACATTACATTGAGATATTGAATCCGGAATTCATTATTCTGGATATTATGCTCCCTGATATAGACGGCATCGAGCTTTGTCGTCAAATTCGCGAGAATAATAACGTTCCCATTCTTATCTTAAGTGCCCGAGGTAGTGACACAGATAAAGTTCTCGGACTTGGATTTGGTGCGGATGATTATATGACCAAGCCGTTTTCATTAAGTGAATTATTGGCAAGAATTAAATCTAATTTACGAAGAGTTGAGAGTATGATAAGCTCACCGCCAAAGCCATCGGAGAATGAGGATATATTACATATTGGAAAGATCACTATTGATAAAAAGGGTTATAAAGTCACGAAGGAAGACAAAGAAATTTCGCTATCGGCGAAAGAACTTGAGTTGTTATTTTTCCTATCCAAGCATAGAAACCAAGTATTCACAAAAAGTCAGCTATTAGATGCTGTATGGGGCTACACTGCATATGGAGATGAAAGTACGATAACCGTGTATATTCGAAGAATACGAGAGAAGTTAGAAATTGATCCATCCAACCCTGAGTATATTAAGACAGTCTGGGGGATTGGATACAAATTTAGTTATGATGAATGACACGTAAGATTGGAGATACATATGTATTTGACTGATTGGATTAGAAAATGGTTTAATGTCGTTCTTATTTGTCTATTCCTGATTATCGGTTGTGGGGCAGGGTTACTCTGGGATAACTATAGAAGTGAGTCCCAAGATGATTCACGTTATGTCATTAATCAGGTACGACTCCAAGTGAGAGATATGATGTTATATCTAGAGCAGTATAATGGGGGAATTAATGATGATCCCAAGTTGCAAGACACCCTTCAAGCCATGTCTCAAGACCACCAAGTGAGCTTAATATTTGCCCAATTAGATGGCCGTGTTTTGTTTAATTCGTCCCCTAACAATTCCATTCAACACATCGATTTAAAGACGTCGCTTCACTATGATTTATATCATGCAAGAGTAGAGAAGGATACCTATAGCATCGCTTTTCCAGTGGTAGACGAGGTAAGCCAAGTTCAAGTTGGAAATGCTATATTTGCTCTGCCTGCAAGCAGGGTCATTCCTGAGAAATCCTACGCTACACCCCTATTCCTATTTACAATGATCACTTCGTTGCTACTCCTCCTATGCCTGTTGATGTTTCTTCTTAAGAACAAGGTCAAAAGAGATATCATCCAACCCATTCATCACTTAAAGGATAACTCAGAAGCTATTCTTAAAGGGAACTATGAACAAGAAGCCACATACGAAATCATGGACGAGATCGGTGAGGTCTATGCGGTATTTGATCAAATGAGAATGGAAATTATGCATCTTAATCTTCGGAGAGATGAACAAGAGAAAGCACAGAAAGAACTGATCACCAATATTTCTCATGAAATAAAGACACCTCTGACAACTCTGAAGGCTTATATTGAAGCTATACGTGAGGGGGTCTGTCCAGATATGGCATCGGTTATGGAATATGTTGAGGTCATGCATAACAATACGGATAAAATGACGAGATTGACGGAGGATCTTTTAATGCATGCATTACAGGAATTAGGGCAGATCTCAGTGACGCTTACCGAGCAATATAGTAGGGATATGTTACGAAGTATTCTACATCCAATGGGTCATTATGTTCGTACAACAGGAGTTGATTTCATAGCGCCGCCGGATATTCCTAATGTGCTCATTCGTGCGGATGCCAACCGATTGGAACAGGTCCTATCTAATCTCATTGCTAATGCTTTAAAACATACTTCTGCGGGAGATTCCATTACTGTGAATATAGAGCTTGCTCTGGGTCAGCTGAAAATAACGATAGCGGATACAGGAAAAGGGATCCTTCCACAGGATATGCCTTTTGTTTTTGATCGCTATTTCAAAGGAAAGTTGAATGCCAATCCTAGGAATGAAGGAACAGGATTAGGTCTCTCCATTTGTAAACATATTATTGAAGCTCATCAAGGGAATATTTCTTTCAAAAGTGTGCATGGTCAAGGAACGGTATTTCATTGTTGGATTCCGTTATGCTAGGTTGTGGTTGTAATATTTCATTAATATTTAGATAAGAGTCTATACATAAGTGCCCTTTACAATGAGAATATGACTTAATTTCAGGAGGGCTTACATTTGGTGAAGAAAGCGATCATTCAAGCAACGAACCTTTGCAAAACCTATTCCACGGGCAGCGAACAATTCCATGCCATCAAAAATCTGGATTTAGAAGTTTATGAAGGTGATTTCACGGTTATTATGGGGAATTCAGGCTCAGGTAAGTCTACGCTGTTGTATCTTCTAAGTGGGCTTGATTCCGTTACAGTAGGTGAGGTCTACTTCAAAGAACAACGTATTGACAGCTACAAAGAGAAGCAATTAGCAGAATTCAGGGCGACTCGAATCGGATATATCTATCAAAGTATTAATCTGGTACCTGACCTGACATTTCGTGAGAATATCTCATTGCCTGGGTACATAGCAGGGCATTCTAAGAAGGAAGTGAAGCGCAAGGCGTTCTCACTAATGAAAGCTCTGGAAATCGAGGGCCAGCAGCATCGCCTACCATCTCAGACCTCAGGTGGTCAGCAACAACGAGCGGCAATTGCTAGAGCATTAATCAATTCTCCAGATGTTATATTTGCGGATGAGCCGACAGGAAGTTTGAATTATGATCATGGTGTGGCTGTCCTAGATATTCTTACGGAAATGAATCGAAAAGGGCAATCCGTAGTCATGGTAACCCATGATATTAAAGCGGCTTGCAGGGCCGACCGGCTTATATTGATAAAAGATGGAAAAATAGCGGATGTTCTGGAGTTTGATAAGTTTGATAATACCCATATCCAAGACAGAGAAGCGATCATATTCTCTTGTGTCTCAGGAAAGGGGTAAGCGCTTATGTATGCAGTTTACTCACTTTGTTTAGCTAATCTAAGGAAAAAGAAGATACACAATGGACTGATTGGCCTACTCATCCTCTTATCGACATTACTTCTTGCAACTTCGGTAACGGTTATATTGAATACGAATAATTTATTTACCGACATGCACAATAAAACACATGGCTCTCATGAGGTGTTGACATTAGGCAATGAGTTGCATGATCCGCAAGAGGTACATCAATGGTGGAATGAACAAGAAGGGGTTACATCATCCGAATTGATCCCGATTAGAGCTTTAACGGGAATCACCAATCAGGGGAAAGAGTCTTCTGGAGGGCTTTCAAGCCTTTTTTTATATATGATGGATACGCCTGCACGTCCTTATGCCGTGGATGAGCTTATATTTGCACAAGGAAATGAGAGCTTAAAGCCAGAAAAAGGGACGATATGGCTACCTACCGCTATAGCCTATTTATATGACATTTCAGTAGGAGATACACTTGAATTTACAACAGGTGAGAAGATTTTTGAATTACAAGTATCAGCCGTCGTTGTGGATATGCCCTACGGAGCACCCTTTCCCACAACGGTTCGTATATGGATGAATCATCAGGATTATAGTGAACAATTTCATGCCATGCAGGGTAAAGAACAGTATATGATGGGACTTAGATTCGATGATTATCGTCAGAGTCCAAGCTACTGGGAACAATTTGAGCAAGACATGGGTACTCCTTTTCTTGATTCAAAAATGAGTTTTGAGTCAATGTCTGCTTTTTATCTGATTATGAATAAAGCAATTGGATTTATTATGATTTTTCTAGGCATCGTAATGATGCTTGTGGCTTTATTCACGATTGGATTTACGATTTCAGATGATATCTTATCCAATTATAAAATAATTGGGATAATCAAAGCATTAGGATTATCCTCAAGGAGAATAATTGGAACCTATGTAACGCAATATGCTTTGATTGCTAAGGTCTCGATTATCCCCGGATTAATAGCTAGTCAATGGATATCGAGCGTAATCGTAGAAAGTGCACTTTCGTCCCTGAAGACGGGAGCCATGAAGGCCAGTCTGGAAGGGAATCTTATAACCTTTGCTATCGGAATCTTTGTATTTATACTCGTCGTATTATGTGTGCTAGTGTATTCCAATAAAGCGCGGCTTGTACAACCTATGCAAGCGATTCGTTATGGCATGTCCGAAAGTGACACTATCACAATGACGAAACGATTCGATGCAAAAGAAAATAATAGAATTTCTTTTGGAAGAGCACCGCTCCTTGTGGTTATTGGGCTAAGAAATATATTGAAGAATAGGAAAGCTTCCCTTCTAATGATGCTTTTAGCCACCATTATGTCAGCGGTACTCGTACTGGGGTTTGTTCTATTAAACAGTATGAGTTCCAGTTCGATGAAGCAGACATCCCCATTATGGGGATATGATGATTCCGACATTATACTGATGATTAATAATAAAGCAGCTTTCTCCCGTGCGGAGTTTGATAAAGCGATATTGTCTGACCAAAGGATAAAAAATATAGGGTGGCTTGGGTATGTGAATGGTGTTGTTTCCCCGGAAAGGAATCTGAATTCTAAACATTCAAAGGCCCAGCCCATGAACTTTCAGATAGATATTGTGGACGGTAGTTATGATGAGGTAGGATTTACGACATTAAGAGGAGAGAACCCTCGAAACAAAGATGAAATCGCGATAGGAATCAAGGTAGCTAAACAACTGAACAAAGATGTGGGAGATGTTGTAGAGGCCTATATCGAAGGATACAAGCATACGCTTACGGTTACCGGAATCTATCAGTCCATAGCTAATATGTCTTATTCGGCAAGAGTTACAACGGCTGTGGTCAAAGTGAATCATCCGGATTACAATAATCTGGAGGCCGCATTTATTAATCTCAAAGATAATAGAGATTCTGATTATGTTGTAAATGAATTAAATGAGAAGTATAAGAATTCTGCATCAGCAGTTAAGCAGCAAACGTTATTAGATAACACTTATAAACAAGCTGTTGCATCTTTAATTCTGCCTATGAGTATCATGGGATTGTTATTCACAGGAGTTACAATCATCATCGTCTATAGTATTAGTCGGATTAACATCAGAAAAGAGAGTAAAACCTATGGCATATATAAATCCATAGGACTAACTTCAACTAGAATTAGATTGTCTGTCACGCTTGGGATCGTAGCTCTTTCTGCTATCGGAGCCGTCATAGGTATCTTTATAGGAGTGTATATCCTGCCTATGATACTAGGAAGTATTCTCTCTGATTACGGGATAGCTGAATTACCTTTGGTACTGAATTGGGGAGGGATCATTGCCTTGGCTTGTGTGACTATCATCTCAGCGGGGATTGGATCTTGGGCTTCCTCAAGAGTTGTGGCTACATCATCTCCACAAATACTTGTGATTGAGTAATGGGTATGTATCTAATGTCCGAAATTACTGTTCGCGTACAAAATTAAGGTTTGATCCATATCCTTTTATTTTCATAGAATGCGCCCCCTAGAAGCTTAGGTGGTGCATTTCTGTATTAGCATAGAGGTTTCTTAATGTGCATTAAATGGGATCTCGATGCTTCTATTTTCAGGATAGATGGAATATTAGGAATCATAGGAGACTATATTTATTTAATAGTGAATCGATCATGATCCATAAACTATCATTTTGTATCCTAATATATGTTACTGTAAGGGCTTACAATATTTATCGGATGAGATACAATGGAAGAAGCCTAAGTATAAATATAAACAGGAGGAACCTATATGGGGAATGGGAATTTCCAGGCAAAACCTACGGTCGTGTTACTAGGTACCTTTGACACGAAAGGAATGGAATACGCTTATATTAAAGAGCTTCTGCAGGAGAATGGAGTCCATACGTTCTTAGTTGACGCTGGTGTATTGGGAGACTCGCAAACAACAACGGATTTCTCCCGTCATGCAGTTGCTGAAGCTGCGGGCACCAGCATATCGGAATTGGTTTCCTCGGGTGATCGAGGAGCCTCCATCACGACAATGGCAAGGGGAGCTAGTGTAATTGTTCAACAATTGTATGAAGAGGGTCGAATGGATGGAATTCTGGGGCTTGGGGGCTCAGGTGGGACTGCGCTCATCACACAAGTCATGCGAGCTTTACCAATAGGATTGCCCAAGCTGATGGTATCGACGATGGCTTCAGGCGAGACCCGTCCATATGTAGGATCGACGGATATTACGATGATGTACTCCGTTGTGGACATTGCTGGAATCAACCGGTTGTCGGCTAAAATTCTAACCAATGCAGCGGGAGCAATATCGGGAATGGTTATGATGGCAGTACCGACGTTAACAAGTGAAAAACCGCTAATCGGTGCTACCATGTTTGGAGTTACGACGCCTTCCGTAAATGTAGCACGTGAAAGACTTGAACAACTTGGGTATGAGGTTCTGGTGTTTCATGCTACGGGTACGGGCGGACAGTCGATGGAGTCTTTAATCAAAGATGGATTCATCACAGCAACGCTAGATGTGACTACGACGGAATTGGCCGATGAGCTTGTTGGCGGTATACTTTCCGCTGGGCCAGATCGTCTATGCTCAGCAGGTGAGGCGGGTATTCCACAAGTGGTTTCACTTGGTGCACTTGATATGGTTAATTTCGGTCCAATGGAGTCCGTACCCTCCAAGTTTAAAGATAGGCTACTCTATCAACATAACGAAACGATTACTTTAATGCGTACAACACCTAATGAGTGTGCCGAATTAGGTCGAAGCATTGCTCTTAAACTTAATGCTTCGAAGGGTCCAATTACACTATTCATTCCACTCAAGGGGTTCTCTTTGATCGCAACAGAAGGTCAACTTTTCTATGATGCAGAAGCTGATCATGCTCTCATCGATGCACTAAAGGGAAATATCGATCAGAATGTTGTGGAAATCATTCAAGTGGATACCGATATAAATAATCCCCAATTTGCAGAAGCCATGGCTGATCGCTTACATGAACTTTACCAACTCAAACAAAGTTCCAATAGGAGCTGCTGAGATTTGAACAGTTAGACTAATTTGTATTCATCAAGGGGGATAACATGGTTACTCGGCAAGAATCACTTGAACGAATGCGTAATGAAATTGCAGCAGGTTGTCCCATTATCGGATCTGGTGCTGGAACGGGTCTTTCGGCGAAATGTGCGGAAGCCGGGGGTGCGGATCTTATCATTATTTATAACTCGGGTCGTTACAGAATGGCAGGAAGAGGTTCTCTTGCTGGACTTATGCCTTATGGGGATGCGAATGCGATCGTTGTAGACATGGCAAGTGAGGTCCTTCCTATTGTTAAGAAGACACCTGTATTGGCAGGCGTATGTGGAACAGATCCATTTCGAAGCATGTCAGTATTTCTGAAGCAAATCAAGGATATGGGTTTCGCAGGGGTACAGAACTTCCCGACAGTGGGACTCATTGATGGTGTGTTTCGCGCCAACTTGGAAGAAACGGGCATGGGTTTCGACTTGGAAGTTGAAATGATTCGGCTAGCTCACGAAATGGATCTTCTAACAGCTCCTTATGTATTTGACGAAAAACAGGCGGTCCAAATGGCTAAAGCAGGAGCAGATATTCTCGTACCACATATGGGGCTTACCACAAGTGGGACGATTGGCGCACAAACGGCGATTACACTGGAAGAAGCAGCCCAACGTGTACAGGCTATGCACGACGCAGCGAAATCGGTAAACCCAGACATTATTGTCCTCTGTCATGGCGGTCCGATTGCTACGGCAGAGGATGCAGCCTACTTACTTAAGCATACGAGTGGCGTTGTGGGTTTCTTCGGAGCATCCAGCATGGAGCGTCTTCCGACGGAGCTTGCCATGACCTCAAATATGGTCACATTCAAATCCATTATTGGAGGGAATCACACATGACAAATATTGATAAAGGTACCATTCCAACGCATTCTTTTGACTGGGGTCTGATTAAGTGGTTCGTGACTCCTGATCGTACGGAAGGTGCATCGGTAACGTTTGGAGAGGTTGTGTTGTTGCCAGGAAAGGGTCATGATCGTCACAATCATCCTGAGTCTGAAGAAATTCTTTATGTTCTTTCTGGTGAAGGTGTACAGACACTCAACGATGGCACTCCTTTTCCCGTTAAAGCGGGCGACGTCATTCATATCCCTACAGCCGCTTTTCATTCGACTCACAATAATGGATGGGAGCCTCTAAGACTATTAGCATTCTACAATCCAGGCGGAGCAGAAAAAGGGTTGACGGGGTTGCCAGATTTCAAAGAACTTTCCCCGGGTCAAGTTCAGGGTTATACGCGTTCATAAATGACAGTTCATTTATTTTCCACCACTTCATTATCATGATACTAAATTCATGTAATGAAGTGGTTTTTATGTGAGATCGGCTATTTAGACTTAATCCTGATTTAAAGGATATGGACATAATCGTCACATTATGAGGTGAAGATAAAGAAAATATAAAGGGTAGCTTTAAAAGAGTTCACGAATGTTTTTGTTTTGAGAAGAAATTTGAGTGAAAACCTATTGAACTAGAATTATCAAAACACAACTTCATCATGCCCTAACAGTATTGATGTATCAAAAAGAGTCAAGAATGATAATGAGGTGAACTTAATGAAGATACTTATCATTCTTGGCAGCATTGTTATACCCAGTGCGATGTTGGTGATGCAAATAATTTGGATAAAGTGGCGGATTTATTTTAACGTGGTAGCTATTGGTTCTGCAATCATTTTCGGTGATATTGCTGCGCTAGCTATTTATGAAATAATTAAAGATAATACGGTATTTATGACACACATTCACGCTATCTTTTTGAATCCAATGTTCCTTATTACGGGAGCCTACCTTGGAATATATTTTCTATATAAATTGATGTTCCTCTTATATGAGGAAAGGGAGTTGCATTAATTTCATGATTCCCCCCTCCCCGATATTATTGTCTAGTTAGCCCATGTCTTCCCTCCATCTAGAGTTCGATAAAAAGGGAGTAATTCGGCTCCATGCTGAGTAGCTATTATCCAACCTACCTTTTCATCACGGAATGAAATCCCCGTAACGAATCCATCCACAAAATCCATCAATCCGGCTCCGGGATCGGAGGTTAAAAAATCCAAGCTTTTGACTCACTTGGTAACAGAGAAATGAATATATTCTCGTTGGTAATAGACGTTCCCCAATTTTCTGGAACGGGTAAAACAGCGGTGGTCCACGTAGCCGCCTTGTCTATTTGTCACGTCGATACATATTTAGTCCCTCTTACTCAAACAATGAAAGCAGAAGTAAGAAAGGGTGATCGATATCAGTACTTTATGTAGTCGCTTATTTATATGTAGTCGGCATTTTAAGTTCCGCGTATTGGCAGTTGGTTGTCTTGGTCTGAGCATGCTCTATAACATGAACTTAGGATATGCGGACGCTTCGAGAGTAGACTCTGATCCATCAGCGCAAGGTAAGCCCAAAGTGGCTGTAATCATTGATGACTTCGGTAACGGGCAAAAGGGGACGGAAGAGATGTTCCAAATGCCAGTTAAATTAACAGTCGCGATTATGCCATTCTTACCAACAAGTCATTCTGATGCAGAACTAGCACATAAGCGGGGCTATGATGTTATTGTTCATTTGCCGATGGAAGCAAAGACGGGGAAATCCAATTGGCTTGGACCTGGTGCCATCACATCTGACCTTAGTGATTCGGAAATTCGTAAGAAAGTGGAAGCTGCTATTGATGATATTCCTTATGCGATCGGGATGAATAATCATATGGGCTCCAAAATAACAGGCGACGAAAGAATTATGTCTATCGTGCTTGATATATGTAGGGAAAGAGGGTTGTTTTTTGTGGATAGCAAGACCAATTATCATTCTATTGTAGGTCAACTTGCGATTCAAAAAGGCATGCCTCCTGTATCGAATCATATTTTCTTAGATGATGCACATACGACCAGTCACATCAGCAAGCAATTACAAGAGGTAGAATTATATGCAACTAAGAATCGATATTGTGTCACGATTGGTCACGTAAGTGCAGCAGGCAAGAAAACAGCAGAGACACTTAGAACTCGAATTCCACAGATGCAGTCGAATGTGGAATTTGTTGGAATAAGTGATCTTGTGAGAGAAAAGTGGGGTTGGAATGCTTCCCCTATGTTACCGTCAAATAACCGATAATACCTGCTACGATGGCTTCTGCTATCGCAAGTTGCTTACGAGGATTACACAACATGGCCCGATCTTGAGCATTGCTTAGGAAGCCCATCTCCACAATAACAGCCGGGTCTTTCACATAGTTGAGAATATAATATGGTTTACCATATACCGGCTGATGTTGGGTAGCATACAAAGGATTTAATTGCGCTTGAATCTCATTGGCAAGAAGGAAACTGCGTCCTTCATTCTGGTATAGCACGAGAGCTCCTTGATTGCTTGCTCTCTTTCCCCAATTCACATGTAGGCTTACTACAACCTTCGTGGGAATGATACGACTTAATTCCTTACGCTGCGCCAAGTCACGCGTGTGGCGTGAAGAATTGTTCAGCCAATGATTTTCATCACTGAGTGCATAATCACCTGAACGATTCAATACAGCTTCAAAGCCTTTGCTTCTAAGGAGTAGGAATACTTTCCTGGCGATACTTAGATTGATATCTTTCTCGAGGATTTCTTGAAAAGAGGTTCCACCGTCAATCCCTCCATGACCAGCATCAATGAGAATGATTTCTTTGGGAAAGGCGGGGTGATCAGGATCGACTGGGACTGCGAATATAGGGGTTGAATTGAATTGAGGACCGTAAAGGGTACCGACAGCTAATATTAGGACTAGTAGATATTTCTTCCAAGGTTTCGTGATCATGAAAACAATGTGCCTCCCTATGTAATATATCGTTTATTGTATTGAAGTAACTAAATGTTAGAATGTGCAAAAATGGGAAAAAGATTCATACATCCTTTCAGAAGTTTAATTTTGCTGTAAGTTGCACAACCTAGATATAGTAAGTGAAGTGACTTTTTGAGCAACCTCTTATAGAAAGACCAAATTGATCTCAATGTAAAGGGGATAGCGGTATGGGAGACGAACTGAAATTAGTGAAATACATTACAGAACAAGTGGTGACATACATTGAAACGCCACGGGAGGAAAGGCGCCATGCGGAGTTCAAAGAACCATGGTCTACGAAATGGTTCGGTATGATTCCGATTAGTCTTAGTTTGTGGAGAAGGAAAACACTCTCTTCACGTGAGATTCCATGGCAAGACCAAGATCCGAACCTGAAGGAACATGTGAATTAAGATTTTTCTCCATGCTCCTTCGGAGTACACAAATGTGAGACAACAAATAAAAGGGGCTGATCCATCAGGTCATGTATCAGACCTTCTGGAATAGCCCTATTCATTTATCTTATGATGTTATTTCACTACCTTAGGAATAGCATGAAATTGCCCTTTATTTCGCAAGGTGGATAGAGGGACATATCGATGTCCACTGAGTCCAGTACCCGCATAAATGGTTTGCAGTGAGGTGCCTTGCTTTGCAGTCCACTTCTGAAAACCAGAAATAGCAAAAGGGCCGCCAACATCATCATTACGATTAGGTGAAGTGAAGATTAAGGAATTGTGTTTATTGATATAGGATTCAAAATCCAAATCCGAAAAAACAGATAGCGGTTTTGTTGTAATCCACATTAGATTATCTAAGGGGTCTTTCTGGCCTTTGCGAGATTCAACTTGTGAGGAAGTGTAAGAGGAATCCGTTGTAGAAAATTGGGCACCACTAAGGACAGTGGTCTGTTGATTGAGTTTCTTTACGTGGGACTCGTCCCAAGGTAGAACATCCATCGTCAGAGCATTAAGGTACAAGGTCTCTTTTTGACCAAATGATACTTTCCATAAGGGCAAGAGAGGTGCATAAAGAGGTTCGATGTTCGTGGAATATGCATCTTTAGAAGAAGATGGAGAGATGATGTCTAACTCTGCCAAGGTCTGGTGCAGAGAAGTTAAATCATATGGCGCAGAGGGGGAAGTCCCATATTCGCTGAGTAAATATTCTTGAGAGTTTGTGTCTTTTGCTGTGAAAATAAGATAACCAAGCTCTTTCTGATCCTTAGATATCGTTACGAGCCAGCTATGCGTGCCAGGTCCGAGCGGGAAGTATTGAAGCTCAGAATGGGTCCAAGAATTGAATGTTTTTTGTTCAGAGAGTTGGATCACAATAGTCTCAGAAAAAGTCTTTAAGGAGGAAGGGGCAGTGCTTACACGCTTACCCGTCGTAAGCGCCCAATCCTCGGTTCGATTATTAGTCATTTGAACAGATGTTGTAACACCTGTAGCGGATACAGGAGCCGATGTATGAACAGCTGGCATGAATAAATGTAAACTGATTAGAACTACTAATAATTTGGAGGCTGAAGGCAAGGATCTCATAGAATCCACCTTTCTATATTGACGACTTACCCTAGTGTAACGGACGAGCATTAAAAAGGGTGTTATAAACTGTCATGAGGATCGACGCATAAGAAGGTCTTTTTTTGCCCTCTTTTAGCGATGAAGGTCATTCTACCCCTATTGGATTGGTCTCAGGTGAAATAGACCGCATGTTATGGCGGACACATTCACTTTAGGCTCATATTGCCATGTCATTTCACTGCGTCTGCGATTGTATTGTTCACGAATATGGTCGTTTTTCTCTTCTTCGGGTTCATTCATCATGTTCTCATAATAGGCATCGATGATTGCAAGCTCGTCTTTCAAACGCACTTGTGCCTGATCTGCCCATCCATAGTCGAGTTGACTAAGCATAGAAGTTAGATGGGATTGTAGGATTTCAGCGGCTTTAGTTATCGATAATTCTGCAGGGTTAATATGGATATTCTCCGGAAGTCTAGGACTCAAGGTTTTTCCCACTAATAAATGACGGAAGTCATCAGTAATAAGGCCACTCAATAATGAAATCCCCATGAAATGAAGTTGTTCTTTCTTCACATCGCAGGTCATCTCCACTTTGAAGCATACGGCAAGCCAAGGTTCATAAGCGGCAGAGAATAAAGCTCGTCGCTGTAGGTCTCCTGGCTGCTCAAATAAATAGACATAGGAACCCTCTTGACGAGCAACATCCCATATTTGCTGGAGTCTCCGACTACCATAATTCACATCTTCACGTTGGATACGTCCGGGTCCTATGCGAGGTATGGGAGGAGCCACTCCGAAATACCGAGACAGAATGCTGTCCTGGGGCATTCCATTTGGGACAGGGGCTGCTGGAACATCTGGAACCGTGTAACGTTCAGGATCAAATACAAAGGTATAGGAGAGGGTTTCAGGGTCTACACCTGTGCGTTCGACGAATCCCCAATAATAGGGACGATTCGTTAATTGCTTATCCGCTTGTGGTGAAAGCTTCACCGTCACATGAAAGGGAGATTTCTCGATCACTTGACAGTCGGTGACTTCCAAATAAGTCATGACATGTTGTTGTACTTGATCTGCCGACATATTCATTTCATGCTTCTTCCTCTCTCACGACTTCTTCCTCTACTTGTCTCTTTACTTCATCTAATGATTGTCCAAGTGAGTTAACCTTCAGGCGAATTTCCTCATCCGACTGTGACTCTAATACGATTTTATATAAACTTTTTTCGAGGGACTCCTTTTTTTCGAAACGTTCTAATATGACATCCAACCCACCGATGACCATTTCAAACATATTTATTTTTTCATGAAGCAAATTCAGAATATGCTCTTCAATCGTTCCTGTGGTGGATAAATTATATATTTTCACATCATTCTTTTGGCCTAAGCGGTGGATTCGCCCAATTCGTTGCTCTACACGCATGGGGTTCCAGGGGAGGTCGAAGTTGATCATGTTATGGCAAAATTGTAGATTGATGCCCTCGCCGCCTGCTTCCGTAGCAATCATGACTTGAACGCGACCGCGAAATAAATCCATCATCCAATCTTTCTTGCCTCGGTTCATCCCTCCACGATAGGGTACGCAAGTGATGTCATTTGCACGAAAATACTGCAATAAATACTCTTGTGTGGCACGGTATTCTGTAAATACGATGACTTTCTCATTCATTTCGCGGATGAGTTCAATCGTTTTCTCAGCTTTGGTATTGGCCTTGATTTCTTTGATCATATAGACAAGGTCCCAAATCTTCGCCCGTTGAGGAGAATCCTCAGCCATTTTTTTCGTCAGATTGACCAAAGTAACGAATACAGCGTCACGGCTACTACAGACTTCGCGTTGCAGGGTTACCAACGATAGCATACTGCTAAGATTACCTCCGGCTGCTTGATATTGATCTTTCACATATGAGGTCACACCATCGTATAGAGCTTGTTCTTCAGGAGATAGTTGGAGATTAACATTCCGAACCGTTCTTTTGGTGAAAATAGTAGGTCCTTCGCCACGGCGATTTCGAATCATAACCTTCGATAATTCGTCCTTTAATTGTCCTTCATTCTTAGCTATACGCTTATCTACAACGAAGTTTGAAGAGAATTCGCCTTGTTTACCTAACTGCCCAGGTTTAAGTAGCGTAATGAGATTGAATAGTTCACCAAGATCATTCTGAACAGGTGTTGCAGTAAGTAGTAGGCAGTATTTCTTGCGAAGCTTCTGAATGAACTGATAGTTCGACGTTTTTTTATTTTTAAGTTTATGCGCCTCATCAATAATAAGCATGTCGTATTCTTGGTCTAATAAAATTTCCTTATGCGGATCTCTTTTAGCCGTATCTATCGATGCAACAACAATATCTGAACTCCATGAGTAGGCCTTTTTTTGAGCGATGGCTGGAATGCCGAATTTACTATTTAACTCACGAACCCACTGAAGAACCAAAGATGCTGGCACGAGAATAAGTACTTTTGAGACAAGTCCTCGAATGATATATTCTTTCAGAATGAGTCCAGCTTCAATCGTCTTACCAAGACCCACCTCATCTGCCAAAATAGCTCTTCCAGACATTTCAAATAGAACTCTACGAGCGGTATCTATTTGATGAGGAAGTGGCGTTAAATCTTGAATATATTTAACACATTGTAATTCATCAAAGCTTGTAACTAATCGAGATTCTTCCCCTTGTACAGCCAGTTGGAACAAGCGCCAATCTCCCCAGGGGCCCCCTTTATCAAGGCGACTTTCCAAGTTTTCAAGCCAGCTCTGGTCTATGACTAGTGGGACAGGTAGGCTTTGCGTTGTTGTCATATGTTCAATGAATGGCGTATCCAAGGTTCAGCCCTCCTTTTAGAATCGTGTAAACAGTAGTATGCACGGAAGTAGCGTAGTTCATAACTATGGTTGTCATTGGTTTGTCACTTTTTGATGTTTATGAGTGATTTTCATATTTTTTTCAAAGTCAGTGAATGAAAGAAAGAGAATATTGGAGATAATGAAAGGTTGTCTAACAAGGAAGAGCTTTCTTGCCTTAAATTTCACGAATGCGACATAGAATTACAATATGTAGTGTAGTATACTTGTTCAATCGCAATATATAGGGAATATTGAATAGTGTTAATGCTTATAAAGTATCGCAGTATTATATTTAGGAGGGTGTTTTTTTGGGTGAATTGCAGCGTACAAGTCGATTAGAAGGTTTAAGTGAGAAAATATTTTTGGATAGATATGCTTGGAAGGATGCAGATAGTAATCATGCCAAAGTTGGCGATGTAGTTCTTGTTCTAACGAAGGACGATCCTAAGTTCCCTACAAAAGAAGTCGGGGAAATAGTTAAACGTGAGGGTAGAATTGTAACGGTTAAGACGCGTAGTGGGGAGCTTGTTGAATCTGATATTGAGCGACTTACATTAAATATTGAGAAAACTCCTGAGGAGATGTGGGATCGCTTAGCAAACGCGATGTCCTCCGTAGAGGCTACTCCTGAACTTCAATCTGTATGGAAAGATAAATTCCGGTATCTATTGGACGATTGGAAGCTTGTTCCGGGAGGGCGGATCGCCGCTGGTGCCGGTGCGAGTGAAGAGCTCACCCTATTTAACTGTTATGTTATTCCGTCTCCGAAAGATAGCCGTGGCGGGATCATGAACACATTGACCGAAATGACGGAGATTATGGCGCGTGGCGGTGGTGTAGGAATTAACTTATCATCTCTTCGTCCGCATAGATCGATTGTCAAGGGAGTCAATGGATCTTCAAGTGGCGCGGTGTCGTGGGGTGGACTATTCAGCTATACTACAGGTTTAATCGAACAAGGAGGTAGCCGACGTGGTGCTCTGATGTTGATGATCAACGACTGGCACCCCGATGTGCTTGATTTCATTACAGTGAAGCAGACGATGGGTCAAGTCACGAATGCTAATCTTTCGGTATGTGTAAGTAACGGGTTCATGAAGGCCGTTAAAGAGGACTTAGATTGGGAATTAGTATTCCCAGATACAACGGATCCTGAGTACGATGAGTTATGGGATGGGGATTTAGAGAAATGGAAGCAGTCTGGGCACGCGGTGATTCCTTATCGCACAGTGAAAGCACGTGAAATTTGGAATACGATTATTGAGGCAGCATGGAAATCTGCTGAACCTGGTATTGTCTTCATGGAACATTACAATGATATGTCTAACAGTTGGTATTTCAATCCGATTATTTGTACGAACCCTTGTGGAGAACAAGGTTTACCAGCTTGGGGCGTATGCAATTTATCGGCTATTAATTTATCGAAGTTCTACGATGAAGAGAATCATGATGTGAATTGGAATGATCTAGCTACAACGACGCACTATTCGGTACGATTCTTGGATAATGTCATTAGTAAGACACCTTATCATTTTGAAGAGAATGAGAAGAATCAGAAGAACGAGCGCCGTGTAGGACTTGGTACAATGGGACTTGCGGAGTTAATGATAAAGTTGAACATTCGCTATGGTAGTCCAGAGTCATTAGAATTTCTAGATAAAATATATGCTTTTATTGCGCGCGAGTCTTATTTAGCATCAGCAGATATCGCCAGTGAGAAAGGTTCTTTCCCAGCATTCGATGCTGAGAAATACTTACAAAGTGGATTTATGCGCAACATGACAGATGTGTTCCCTGAAGTGGGAGAAGCTATTCGAGAAAAGGGAATGCGTAATGTTACCGTAATTACTCAAGCCCCTACAGGCAGTACGGGTACGATGGTAGGGACTTCGACAGGTATTGAACCGTACTTTGCGTTCAAATATTTCCGTCAAAGTCGCCTAGGCTATGATGAGCAATTCGTACCTATCGCACAGGAATGGCTTGCAGAACATCCTGGCCAGGAATTGCCTGAGTACTTCGTGACTGCAATGGATCTGTCCGCAAAAGATCATATTCGTGTACAAGCAGCGATTCAACGTTGGGTAGATAGTTCCATTTCGAAGACAGCAAACTGTCCTTCTGACTTTACTGTAGATGAAACAGCAGAGCTATATGAAATGGCATTCGATCTTGGTTGTAAAGGTGTGACGATCTATCGTGATGGTAGTCGTGATGTACAAGTATTGAATACAGGTAAGAAGGAAGAAGCTAAGGATGTTGCGGCACTGGAAGAGGAAGCTGAACAACAAGTGGCGGATCACTTTGCAGGTGAAGAAGCAGCTTTAGAATCGTTGAGTGGTAACCTAACTGTTGTAGAACCGCAAGGTAGCAAAGTCGTCGTAGACAAGCAGTACAAGAGCCGTCCGCAAGTTCTGCGCGGGGCAACGTACAAGATCAATACCCCATTCGGAATGGCGTATATTACAATCAACGATCTTGATGGCATTCCTAGCGAAATCTTCCTGAATGTAGGGAAGGCAGGTTCCGATGTATTCGCTATGGCAGAGGCCTTGGGTAGAGTATGTTCTCTATTCCTTCGTTATGGAGACCATGGTCATAAGGTTGAACTCTTAATTAAACATCTCAAAGGTATCGGTGGCTCCGGCGCGATTGGCTTCGGCGTAAACCGTGTAGAATCCATTGCAGATGCAGTGGCGAAAGCACTGGAATCTCACGTTCAGAGCGGCGTTGGTAGAGACCACGATCACGATCCAGCACCTGTTGCTGCAACACGTGAGGCAGAAGTTGTTTTGAGTCAGGGCAATGGCAATAGTGGTCATAAACATACTTCTAAAGAAACGTCTCGTGACCTGTGTCCAGGGTGCGGAACAGCTTCATTGATAAATATTGAGGGATGTAAGACGTGTAGTAATTGTGGGTATAGTAAGTGTTCATGATTGTGGGGGGATTATAGGAACCATTATGGATGAACTTCATGATTTTATTGATTTCGAAAAGGATTACGGGGAAAACTTCAAAGTCTACTGGAATGGGAATGCTGTATACAAACACATAATCCATTCCAAGAAACCTTTCTTTATGATCTTCTTTGAACCCAGGGTAGGTACTGGTTTATGGACAAAATCACATTACGATATACTGATTCTTCTTCAACAAGAAGCGATTCAGAAAAAACCAGCATTACTTCAAACGATTTTAGATATTGGAGAATGGCGAGTGAAACGAATGGATATTGCTTTTGATTGGTCGATTCCGATTACCCAGCATTTTATGTGGAGAAACGGTAATGTTAGGAAGGATACGTTCCAGAACAATCAGAACTACTATTTATATGGGAAAAGAAACGAGAGCCGAGCAGTAATGTACGATAAGAAATTACAGTTAAATAACAAAAAGAATATTGAGATTCCAGATGAACATCTCACAAGGCTTGAAGTCCGTATTCGACCTAAGCTAAAGAACCAATCGGCAAATGCTACAAACCTAGAATGGCTTAAAAAGCATCTAGATAAATTTGTATTTGTTGAGAATGTAGTGAAGCTATCACGGAGTCTAAAGGGACAGGATAAGAAAGCATTTAGGGCTTTACGTAGAAATGCAAATATGGATTGGTTGGCTTATGGTGGGGATTCAGTTAAACGTAGGATTAGGCAAAAGGCTAAGGAGCAATCAGTTAATCTGTTTGATCTCTTTGTCGCTCATGGTGCAGAAAGGGATATTATATGGAAAGCAAAGACACTCACTGCATAAAGAGGTGGGTGTCTTTGCTTTTAACTCATATTATTGAAGTATAGTTACCCGTTAGATTAATAAGAAATTCTCTTCTCTAAGGTATTTGATAAAATAGTTTTGTATAACTGATGGAAAGTTTTCTGATAAAGATTTATGCTCATCTGGATTTAATGTATGGAATGCAAAAGTCCTTACAATGGACCATATAAAAAACGCTTCTAATACTTCTATATAATTTTCTTGAAGCAGATGTACATTCCTATATGTTGCTATAAATATTTTTCGATTTTCAATTGAAAGATGCATAAAAGTTTCAGCAATATCGAATAAATAAAATCCATAACCACAATTGGAAAAATCAATTGGTCGAGGGCTATCATTGTAAAACACATAATTGCTTTCATGAAGGTCAGAATGAATAATTCCCCAACTATTCTGCGAGGATTTTTGACTTTCTATCACATTTGATATTTTACGCACAGATTCTTCAATAATAGCAAAATCTTCGCTTGTTATTAGTTCTAAATTTAGCAGTTCTTTTAGTTGACTTAGTGACGTATATAAATTATCCGAATCATAAATTGGTCTTTTAAAATCTTCAGGAATATTCCATTGTTTAGTATGTTTATGTAGAGCCGCCATTAAAAGAGCCAAACTGGTTGTTTCATTGTTTGTTGGTTCTCTGTTAAGCACTTCTCCATTAACCCAATTATATAAAGTCACATTTATTTTTTCTTCATTATTTATGTTTGATATTTCTGTAATCAACTCTTCTTTTAGATTTCTTACTGGAGTAGGAATAACTAGATTAGATTCTTTCGCTAATGCTTCAAGCCAAATCAGTTCAGACTCAATAACATTTTTTGTTTTAATGGAATTAGTAGAAGTATGGATTTTAATAAGGTATTTCAAACCTTCATCAATTGTATTCACTTGAAATGCTACATTGTCACTTTTCCCCAAATAAACAAGTTCTTCATATTTAATCGAGTAACTTTTCAAAGATTCTTTTGCAATTGTTTCATAATCTATTTCAGAAATCATATTATTCACTCCAAACGGATAGGTTACAATATATTACCATATTAGCGTATTTCAACTTAATAAGGGTAGGTCAAGAATAGTTCTAATTAAACATTACTGCCCGTTAATGAACTTTGACAGAGTCAAGTGATTACATTACGGCAATAACCCACCCACCCAGCTACCTATGTTATTAATCACGATAGCGATAACAAAATAAAGTGAAATGACCATATATTAACTATACTCTAACGGTGAATGAATCGTAAATCAATCAATTTTCCTGAAATTGAAAAAGCAAAGGAACAAAACGGTTTTTATTGCACAATAAAATGTTGCCGATAGCATCACGATAAGATTACCGTAAGGTTTTTAATTCATTTTTTGCGTAGAATAATGGCGTAGAACTATAATTCTATGCTATAATAAGACACATATTGAATCTAAATGGTACATAAATAGCCGATTAACATATGCAAAATATTGCGTAGAATTATTTAAAGACATTTTAAGGGGTGAAAGGTGTATGTTAGACCAATATCTTAATGAAGGCTTGCGAAGCAAATCAGCAACAACAATCAAAACATATGCTCATGCGATACATCAGTTTGAATCATGGCTTGATGGAGCAGGAACAAACCTAAGCGACTACGCAAGATCAGATGTTCAGCAGTACATTGATTACTTATCAGCAAAGAAGAAGTCAGCATCTACTATTAATAAGTTGTGGAATGCCATAAAGTCATACTCTAAGTGGGCTGGAAAGAACGATACTATTGAAGATATAGCTATTGTGAAAGTTGCTGATATTAAGAAGCAAGCACCTAAAGCATTGGATAAGCTTGAACGTAATAAGTTGATTAGAGATGTTGACCGTACAGGCAATAAGAGGGATTATGCGATCCTGATGACGTTGCTTATGACTGGTATCAGGGTGTCGGAATTAGTCGCCCTAGACCGCTCAGACGTTGATGTAAGCGACCGAAAAGGATCATTGGTAGTTAGGTTGGGCAAGGGGAACAAGGAGCGTACATTGCCACTCAACGTTGAAGCGAGAAGGGCTATTGAAAAGTATTTAGAAGAACGGACAGATAGCCATTCAGCTTTATTTATTAGCAACAGACAAGAGCGTATTAGCATCAGAAGCGTTCAGCATTTAATGGAGAAGAATGGACACAACGTTCATCAGACTCGCCATAGCTTTATTACAGGACTTGTGAGAGCAGGAGAGGATATAAGCGTGATACAGAGCCTTAGTGGTCATAGTTCAGCAGATATGATTTTAAGGTACAGTATGCCAAGTGAGTCAGATAAGCAGAAAGCAGTAGATAATATATTCAAGGACTAGCCACCTGATTAGGTGGATTTTTGTTGTTCTTTGAGTGGGAGGGGGGTGGTTTACATCCATATCATGAATGTGAATTACGCAAACACCCATAGCACATCCAGTCAGCGACCCATGCATGAAACTTAGCGATACGATGAGGATAATTTTGTTTGAACGTATTGCGCTAACGTATAACGATAGTTCTATTAAAGAAGCCACTCCATTGTTTTGGAGTGGCTTTGTGGTCATATATAGATGTAAACGTTAGGGTCAAATCGTACTTTGTGCTTAGGTACTATACGATGAACCGTATCATAAGTAGAGCGAAATTTTCGGTATTAGCTGCTTTACCGAGTACAGAGCTTGTGATCCTGGACGAATGGGGATATCTGCCGATGGACCGGGAGGATGCGCAACTGCTGTTTCAGGTGATCGCAGCCAGCTACGAACGCCGCAGTCTGGTCCTGACCACGAATCTGGAATTCTCCAAATGGGCTCGATCTTTACCGATGACCAGATGGCTGCCGCGATGATTGACCGATTCGCTCACCATGGACAATTGATTGTCTTTGAAGGTGAGAGCTACTGCCTGAAGCATGCCCTGATGCGCCAAAAGTGATTGTAGCAACTGGATATTAACCAAGATTTTTTGATGATCCGACCAGGCAATTCCACTTGACAAAAAACAGGCCACCCCATAAGCCATGAAATGGCTGCTTGGGACGGCCCTGTTTGAGTTTAACTAGAGTTTTTACTTGAAGGGATGATACCTGCTATATTTCGTATCCGTGTTCTTTTAAATACAACTCACCAGTTTCGCATAGCTCCTCAAGCTCTCGAATGCCCATATATCTATTGTTCCAGGGCGTTACCTTTTCTTTCGTTAGTGAATAGGAGTAGACCAAAGCAGTCCGTTCAAATGTCTCATCATCCGGATTTTCATACCGCTCGCATAGGCCCATAACAGAATCGTACAACTCCAATGCACTCGCATTGTACTTTTCGGATGTATATAGTCTTAAATATTTGAATTGTTTCAGTGATGTAGCTCTTTCGATGGATTCAAGTAGAATTTTTCTTCCAAAGCCTTTGCTCCGCCATTTAGGCAAAACACCGTACCAACTGAGCCACACGGAATCTCTGTCAGCTTCTACAGTATAAATGCCCGAAATCCCTATGGCAGTTTCATTCTCGTACACAATCCAATAAGCATAGCCCGGATCATTGTTATCAATAGAATTTTTGATGTGCAGAATATCAGGCGAATCCGAAAAAATTTCCTTTTGAATGGTATAGGCCAGTTTTAAATTCTGTTGAGTAACTTCTATAAAATGCATGATTGTAGCACCTCGATTAATTTCATTATAGTCGTGAAAATATTAGCTCTCTTATTACTTAGAAATTCCTCGCCAAAAGACTGTCCAAGCCGACTCCAGCTTCTCGTTAATTCGATCTGGACTTGAATCATAGAGTAACTCCAGCATCAAGGCATCAACAATCCCAGTAAATGCACTAGCCGGAATAGAGGGTTGTTCCTTATAGATCTCTTCTTTCTTCATCCACTCAGCGAACTTCGCTTCAAGCATCTCCATGACCTGGTCTTCAATGGCAAAGACTTCATTTACTATCACATGATAAAGATGTTCGGGCGGAAAGAAGGAGATACGCAGCCAGAATTTCATCCGCTCGTCCAACTGAAATAGTTCATTAACCATCACTAGATATGCATATAATGATTTCTCCGGCGAATCATTTTTATGATTATTAAAGAACGTAAGCTTTGTGTGCAACTCAACCTCACCGGCATCGCGTAGAACCTGAAGAAATAAATCATCTTTGCCTTTGAAGTGGGAGTATAAGGATTGCTTCTTCAATCCAACTTCTTCGGCTATTTTCGAAAGAGAAGCCCCTTCATATCCGTGAATGGTAAAGTATTTCAGTGCTGCCCGTTTAATCTCATCACTTTTCATTGAATACCACTCCTAAATTACTTACGAACGTTCGTAAGTAATTGTAGCAGATCAAAAAACATAAATCCATATAATTGAACAGAAAATAACATGTATAAAGCCCTATAGCCCTCAACTGAATCCAGTCGAAGGATTATGGATGTCTAGCATAGAAAGAAGTGATATGCTTGAATCACCTGAAAAAAAGCTACATTGAATTTCACCATAACTTAATTGGTCGAAAGTTGTTTAGCAAATATTCGCTGAATAGTGAACCAACCGTTTTTTTATAGCAGGATTAGGTGATAGCTGTGAGTCGTGGGATATTGTCCAGGATCGGATATCATTGGTAACATCGACTCTCTCTTATGACCGAGCGGGCATAAGAGAGAAGTGAAGCGGCTAGTGTTCCCCGGACTTGCCTTGATCTTGTACAAGAGCTTTACGAATTGTTATCGAAAAATCCTGTGGATCCTCCATTTATTCTGGTGGGACATTCTTTTGGGGGATTGGTTTCCAGACTGTTTGCAAGTGGGTACCCTTTTTGGGTTTCGGGGATCATGATTATTGCTTTTTTCATATGTAATTCCCCTTTTGCGTGTTCTGATATTCGTACAATGAATCTTTATAAGGTAATCTTTAAAATAAACTAGAGTTATCTTCGCTGAACCAGTGTGAATCAAATTGCCTACCCAGCTATCAATGCTCTAAATATAGCCAAATAATATAATTCCTCCAGTAAGTACCTAGAAGAAATATTGTTTGTTTAATAGTTGATGGGAATTCACTAATAACCTCATATATCCTCCCCCGTCTAACATCAGTGGAACGGGGGAGGATCAACTAACAGGACAGACTAGTAACATATAAGAGAGGATACCAACACTCCATCTCCCCTTTATTATCTTCAATTTTATTAGAGCTGAGAATCAAGACATTATAGTGAAGATCCACTTATGAAGTACTTCAACAGGTATACTGTGTTCTCTTGCCACTTCTTCTTCACTATCATTTGTCAACTTAGCCTCTAAAACTACCTGTATTCTATATAAGGCACTGTATTCCAAGGCACTATGCCACCTCACAATCTAGAAGTTTATTTTTTCGAACCTTACTCTTACTCATAATCGGTTGACTCGGCCTCCTCAAATAGCAATGCAATGGCAGAGTGTGGTCTTGGCTGATCGAGGAATATTTACAATCCGCGTCGGATGAATACCGGATCCAAATGGAGAATGCGATTAGCAGAGGAGAAATTGCATTTGGTTTACGGAGAATACGACCGTATCATCGACAATTACAGCAAAGTTTATTACAATCCGTCTTACAATAAAGTTGTTTCATTTCTTTGTGATAGAAAAACCGTCCTAGTTCCATCTTAGGACGGTTTTTCTATGTTTCTAATCCATTCTTTCGTCTGATGCTTCTTGCGATATTCAGCGGGAGTTAAACCAGTCGTTTTCTTAAATATTTTTCCGAAATGGCTAGTGTTAAGATAGCCACATTTTTCGGATATTTCCGTTGTTTTCTCGTTTGTGAGATATAGAAGCTCTTTGGAATATCCGATACGTAGATCCGTGATATACTCCCAGAAGGTTACATCGAAGTGCGACTTAAATAAGGTACAGAAATAGTATTTATTGAGATTTAGGTGATCGGATATTTTTTGCAGACTGATATCCTTCGTAAATTCCTTTTTGCAGTATTCCGCTGCTCTTGTCATAAGTTCGGAATGATAATCTTCTTTTTCACTTGATGTAAGATCATGATCAGGGAGAGTAGCGACTGAACTCGTATAGGACTCGACAAGATTCTTATCGGCTTCCACATAAGCAAACGGTATTTGTTCAAGTGTGAAGTTCATCCTGCAACTACCGGTTAAAATTGTAACTTCCGTATATTTGGACAATGTCTCAAGACAAACCTGTAGGATCTGAATATCATCCAATTTAGGTGTATGTAGGACAACCAATTCGTTTTCTTTTTGAAAAAAACTCACGACGCGGTAACCATGATTCGCAAATAGGCTGTTGATCTCTTCGGACATGCTGATCTTAACGATTTCTTCGAGAATCTCTTTGTCTTCGGAGGTGCGATTGAATCGGAAAATCGTTAGAATATACTGGTTCCAGTCGCTGCCCGATAAATTTATTAACAGGTTGAGATCGCCTTGCTGCAGCTTGCCTACAAGCAACTTCCTAATCATATTCTCTTCCACAAGAGGAATCATCTTGGAAATGTCTTGCTTATGCGCGAGTTCCGTTTCGATTTCTTTACATATGCGACTTACTTCCTGAATGAGCTCGTTTTGCATAAAAGGTTTAACCATGTATCCGAAAGCACCAAGAGTAATAGCTCTCCTCGCGTTTTCGAAATCGCCATAAGCGGTAATTAAGATGACTTTGACGGACAAGCCTGCCTCGCGTATCCTCTCCATTAATTGCAGCCCATCCATATGCGGCATGCGAATATCGCTGATGATGAAATCCGGCGTTCTCCTCAGTATTAAATCCCAGGCTTTAGCACCGTTCGTTACTTCTCCAATAATATCGATCGATGGAAAGTGAACTTGAAGAACTTGACGAATGGCTTGGGTAGTTAGTGGTTCATCATCAATTAGTAATACCGTCGTTATGTTAATCGCCTCTTTTCGCATAATGTTGGGGGATCGTCAGAACGATGGTTGTCCCCTTATATTGTTCACTATCGACTTCCAGAGTCGCACTTGGACCGAATTTGAGTTCTAAACGGTCTGCTATACTGGACAATCCGATTCCTCCTGTACGCAAATTTTTGTTGGATAATTGGGCTCGTAAATCAAGAAGCTGTTTAGGCGTCATTCCAATGCCATTGTCGGATATTTTGATTCTTACTTTTTCGGATTGTTTGGTAATACGAATACTGATTAACCAATCTTCATCGATTCCCTCAACCCCGTGATAAATCGCATTCTCAACAAGAGGTTGAAGCGTGAATTTGTTAATGGAATAGAAGAGAACGTTTTCGTCGGTATACAATTCGAAGCGAATTTTGCCATTGTATCGAATATTTTGGATGTTAAGATAGTTTTCTACTGAACGAACCTCGGATTGAATAGGTACCATATCATTCTGACGATATAGTGAATAATGCAACATGTCCCGCAAGGCGTGCGTGACTTTTTCTATGTCCACATTGCGACCTAGAATTGAGAGAGATGAAATAGACTGCAACGTATTGAAAAGAAAATGTGGATCCATTTTGGACTGGAGTGCATCATATTCAGCTTCTTTTTGAAGTAGCTGGCGTTCCACGGATTCCTCAATCAGTTCATTGATTTTGTCCATCATATCGTTGATTCCGCGATTCAGCACCGAGAATTCTTCATATGTCGATTTCCTTTCCAGGCGGAGATTAAGGTTACCTTTGCCGACGTCCTTGATGAATTTCACAAGAGCCAATATCGGCCTATTCGTTCGAATCGTCATTGCCGAAGCGAATAATATCGTGAGCGTAACCATTATGGCAAATAGAGTAATCGTTGTATTACGGATAAGCATTAAACTTTTATCGAGTTGAGAGAAGGAGAGCAGGCTAACGGTTTTCCAACCAGATACGGCAGAGGTCGTATAGGAAATCAAACTTTTGTTGCCTCCAATGTTCTCCGTCCAGTAACCGGAGGAATGCTCGAATAGTTTCTCCATAGAAGAGCGCGATAAAGTAAGAGATGGATCGGTCTGATAAATAAATTGTTGCTGGTCATCGACGATAATAGATTCAATGCCTGTCTGAGTTTGAATTTGGTCATAGATGCGTTTGAGCTTGCTAATGTTGTAATCGAATATGGCGACCCCATATAACGTAGAGTCCGAAGGGTCGTAAGAATCCTTAATATTGGCGGCTATCGTAATGACGTTGCCATCGGTTTGATTGGAACTATGCTCATAATAATCGGGCTTATGGGAGCCATAAAAACGGGTTTGCAACGCATACTGAGTATTTTTGAAATCACCCCATACTTTGTTAAGAAAAGGAGAATCGTATCCAATCAGCGCTCGGTTATTGATAAAGGAAATCTTATCGTCGTTATTATAAATAAAGTATCCACTAACATCGCTCTTCTCGGCAAACATGTTGTACAGGAGCTCGGTTATTCTTACCCGGATTTGATCTTGCTCTACAGTATAATTATTGTTTTTGGATAAGGAACTTTGAAGATTAGAGATTAAATCCTTATCGATAGAAAGGAAATGCAAGGAGTCTTTGATTTCGCTTAAATAGAGATCTAGACTTTGATTCGTCTGTGCCGTTATGGTCGTGACGTGTTTAATCATGTCATTTTTAGTGTATCTCGAGAAGATTTGATAGCTGGTAACGCCTAAGCTGATTAGTGATAGTCCAATTATGAGTGAGAGATAGAGAATGATCCTAGCATTGATCGATTTCATTATTTTCAATAGACTACCTCCTTGAAGTCTAAATATAACGCTTTCAATAATAGCTGACAAGGGAATAGCGGTATTTCCCAATATTAGAATATGAACTCAATATTTGACGATATTCAGCGAATTGAATAGCCGTTATAGTGTAGCAAATGAAGACAATAACGAAAAAATAGGTGAGGCTAATGAACATGAAGAACAGTATGCTGGCTGAATTATGGAAGAACAGATCTTATTATTTAATGGCGGTACCGGGTTTGGCGGTGTTGATTGCCATTTCGTATCTTCCCTTCCCTGGCATGATTCTCGCATTTAAAAACTTCAATCCTATGGACGGAATCTATGGAAGTCCATGGGCAGGATTCGAAAATTTTAAGTTTTTCTTGGATAACGGAGATTTTCTGCGGATTACGTTCAACACGCTATGGATTAACTTTAACAACATTTTATGGGGAACGATCTTGGCTGTCGTATTCGCACTTATGCTTAATGAAATGAAAAATCGATCGATGAAAAAGTTATTCCAAAGCATTATGTTCATCCCTTATTTCTTCTCCTTCGCCATTGTAGGGAAAATCGTTCTGTTGTTGTTTAGCAATGATAACGGTCTTGTGAATGAGCTCATTCAAGCCTTTAATGGAACTGCGAATCAATGGTACACGGATCCCGCGCCTTGGGTGAAGATCATCGTATCAACCAACATATGGAAGAACGTGGGGTATACCGTCATTATCTACCTTGCTGTAATAACCGGAATAGACGAAGAAATGCTAGAAGCAGCATCTCTTGACGGTGCTACTCGCTTGCAGAAGATACGTTATATTTTAATTCCGAATTTAATCCCGACTATTATTATTTTGACTTTAATGTCGATCGGTAGAATTTTCTTTGGTGACTTTGCATTAATTTACGCCATCATTGAAAATAATGGATTGTTATTCGATACAACAGACGTTATCGACACTTATATTTACCGGTCGATGATTAGTGGTGGGGGAGAATACGGTATGATGACTGCAGTTGGTCTATGTCAATCCGTAGTAGGTTTTATCGTTGTATTAGGAAGTAACTGGTTGGCTAAAAAATATGATAAAGACTCAGCATTGTTCTAATCAGAAGTGAGGTGAATGGAATGAAAAGTAATACTATTAAAAAGTTTAATGTAATGGATTTTCTGATTTACACTATCCTTTCTCTATTTTGTTTGTTGACGATAGTCCCGTTTGTCTTGGCTATCATCGTGTCATTTTCGAGTGAAAAGTCGGTCATTATGAACGGCTATCAATTTATCCCAGACGCATTCTCGTTATCAGCATATAAAGTTATATTTGCGGACGGTGTTGTGTTAAAGGCTTATGGGGTTACCATTTTTGTTACGGTCGTTGGAACGATATTTTCATTGATTATCTCAACATTGCTTGGATATTCAATCTCTATACCGAAAGTAAAATACCGCAATATAATCGCACTTATTATCTTCATTCCGATGGTATTCAGCGCAGGGCTCGTCCCGTGGTATTTGAATTTGACGAAAGTACTTGACCTGAAGAATACGTTGCTAGCTTATATTATTCCGCTTGCGGTAAGTCCCTTCAATATTTTCTTGCTTCGAAATTTCTATAAATCGATTCCAGCGGCATTATCGGAATCAGCCGAAATTGATGGAGCTAGCCCATGGTACGTGTTCCTCAAGATCATTACACCATTATCGGGACCGATCATGGCGACGGTTGGCTTGTTTGCTTCCTTGGCATATTGGAACGATTACATCATGCCTCTTTGGTTGATAGACGATCGTAGCTTATTCTCAGTGCAATTTTTGTTATACCGAATTAATTCGATGATTCAGTATATGAGCATGAATTCGAATATCGCAACCGTTGAACTACCATCCGAAACATTGGTATTCGCTTTGTTCCTTGTAGCAATTGGCCCGATTATTCTCGTCTATCCTTATGTACAAAAGTTTTTCGTCAAAGGAATTATGATTGGATCTGTGAAAGGTTGATCCCGACGTCAAAGTCGGTCGACATATATAAGGCATAGACAAAGGGAGCGATATTATGATAGGCAATAAAAGAAAGATTGGTAGCATTGTTCTTACGTCAATTCTAGCAATAACGATGCTTGCAGGCTGTGGAAGTAATAATAATGGGGGAGTAGCACCTTCTAAAAGCCCAGTGAGCGGCGAACAGACGCCCGCAGGTGAAGAAGTAACGTTGAAAGTTCTATTCCCAGGAGATCCACCGCAAGATTTGGATGCAGTTTCCGCTGCAATTTCCGAGAAGATGAAAGCTGACGGACTTAATATTAAGCTTAACTATACTTTCGTTCCATGGGATACGTATTGGAATAAACAAAGCTTAGTCGTCGCTGGTGGCGAAGATTTCGACTTGACTTGGTCCCAGGTTGCATATCTGCCGTCAAGTGTATCCAAGAACATATTATTGCCGTTAGATGAGTATTTGGATAGCGATGGACAACAATTAAAGGAGAACACGCCAGACTATGTCTGGAAGGGCGTCCAATTTGACGGAAAAACCTATGCGATACCTCGGGTAGTACCAACCGCGCAAAATAATGATACTTTCCAGATTCGTGGCGACTTGCGTAAGAAGTATAACCTTCCAGAAGTTAAAACATTAGAAGATTTCGAGGCGTATTTGGAAGCTATAAAAGTGAATGAACCGACAATGATCCCATTAGGTAATATAACGACTGGACTAGGCCGTGAATACATGCCTAGTTATTATGCAAACGGTGACCTATTCAATAGCTTCTTCTATATTGATGCTGAGAAACAGCCATTAACGTTCGAAAATCTTTATGAATCCGAAGCATTCGCTAATTTGGTTAATAAGGCGCATGAATGGTATAACAAGGGCTACACTCCGAAAGATCCTATTGCAGTGATTGAAGATTTCGGTAAAGGAAAAACTGGTGCCGTAGCAACGAATTTATTCCGTCCTTCAGAGTCAATCGATAGTTTAGTAGCGAAAATACCTGGAGCAGAAATTGAATTCGTTCAATTCAACGCGGATCAACCGAAATATATTTTCAACTCTGTAGATAATTTATTAGCAGTATTTGCGACGAGCAAGCATCCGAAAGAGGCTGTTCAATTCGTAAACTGGTTCCATAGCAATGAAGAAAACTATAATCTGATGTCGCTTGGCGTTGAAGGCATCAACTATAAATTAGATGGCGATAGCGCTTCTTACGATGGCATTGCCGCTGACAAGCAGTACTTCCCGATCAGTTGGGCTTGGACAGATATGAGATTCGCTAAGTTCAGTAAAAACCTTGCTCCAGCGCAATTGGATCTTATGAGAAACTGGGATAATGACGCGATTAAAACAGATTTAATCGGCTTTAGTGTAGATTCCGAGCCAGTGAAGAGTGAATTGGCTAAAGTAAGTGCGATTGTTGTAGAATTTCAGAAACCATTGTATAGCGGTCTTGTAGATTACGCTTCTGTTAAAGATAAATTACTAAAGCGATTAAAAGATGCCGGAATTGACAAAGTTCTAGCAGAATATCAAAAGCAACTGGATGCATACTTGGCTCAATAGAAATAAATGAAATGAATATGACCCGAGTCTGCTTGTCCGGACTCGGGTTCAATTATATGAAAGAATATAAGGAAGGAAGTTGAATTTATGACAACAGTTAAAAAAGTACATGTTATTTTTAAAACGCATTTGGATATTGGGTTTACTGATCTTGCAGCTAATGTAGTTGACAAGTATATGAATACGTTTATACCGCAAGCTTTATCATTGTCTGAACGTATGGCAAGCGATGACGGTCGTTCGAAATTTATTTGGACAGTTGGGTCTTGGCTGATCGAGGAATATTTACTAAACGCGCCTGAGGAACAACGGATCCAAATGGAGCATGCGATTAGTAAAGGAGTAATTGCTTGGCACGGTCTTCCTTTTACAACTCATACAGAATTGATGGATAAATCGCTGTTTGAATATGGCTTGTCGATTTCCAAGAAATTGGATCAACGATTCGGAAAAAATACGATTGCTGCGAAAATGACAGATGTTCCTGGACATACGATCGGCATGATACCTATATTGGCTAGTCACGGCATTCGTTATTTGCATATAGGAGTAAATCCAGCCAGCAAGGCTCCGTGCGTTCCGCAAGCGTTCGTTTGGAAGGCGAACGACGGCTCCGAGCTGATCGTTAACTATGCCGGTGATTATGGTGAAGTTCTGGAAGTGGAGGGACTTGAGGATGTGCTCTATTTCGCCCATACAGGCGATAATAACGGTCCTTCTTCTTTCGAAGAGATAGAATTGTTGTATCAACAATTGCAAACAGAATACCCGGACGCGGAAATTGCCGCATCAACACTGGACGCCTTCGCTGAAAAGTTGCTGGAATGTAAGGATGTGCTTCCGGTCGTTAGTGAGGAAATAGGTGATTCGTGGATTCAGGGCGTGGCTACCGATCCATTGAAGGTAGCACATTACCGAGAACTGCTTCGCTTAAGAGATAAATGGGTGGCTACAGGTTCTCTAGATCCAAATGGTGAAAGCTATGGTAAGTTCTGTAATCGTCTTCTGTTGATCGCAGAGCATACTTGGGGAATGGATGAGAAATTATATTTGGCGGATTACGTCAATTACTCTGCAGCAGATTTTGCGGCGGCGAGAGCAAAGGATCATATTACGAATGACGTAGTCAATCAAGATCAGTATTTTCATACATTTAATCGACTTGGGGTAAAGGAACGTAGCTATCAACACTTTGAAAGTTCATGGAAGGAGCAGCGTGCATATCTAGATCAGGCGATATCTGCGTTAAGCCCGGAATTGCAAATCGAAGCCAAGAAAGTGTTAGACAGCTTGATCCCTGCGAGTTCAGATCATTCCAATGACGCTAAAAACATGGAAAGACTTGAAATGAACCGTAGCTATACATTTGGAAAGTTTCACGTTAGCTTCGCTACTGACGGTTCTATCGATCAATTGGTTGATGATAACGGGAAAGTATGGGCAAATGATGAACATAGGTTGGGTGTCTACCGATATGAAACGTTCAGTCAAGAAAATTACGAACGTTATATTAAGGAATATACGATCAACATGAAAAAAAATTATGTATGGGCGGTTCCGGATCAAGCTAAGCCTGGAATGGAATATGCAGAGCCTACCCCAGAACATAAGCAGTACCGTCCAATGGTAAGAAATCTTCAATTGGAAAGACAAGTGGACGCCGACAAAGTACGGGCTCAAATGGAGATGCCTGCCGAAGTTTGTAAGTATTATGGCGCACCTCATCAGCTCGAGATCGTATATACGTTCTATCATAACAATTCTAACATCGATGTAGAGTTGAACTGGATGGATAAACCGGCATGTCGTTTGCCAGAAGCGAGCTGGTTCTCGTTCGTCCCTTGCGTTGACAGCCCGAACATGTGGACGATGGACAAACTGGGTACACGGGTTTCGCCGTTATCGGTCGTGAAAAATGGTAATCGGAATATGCACGCTGTGAATTCAGGACTTTATTATGAAGGTGCGGATGGAAGTGTCGTGATTGAGACACTGGATGCGCCTGTCGTTTGCCCGGGGGAAAGACGATTGCTGCAATTTGACAATACGTTTGCTCCACTCGCGGGTGGCTTTCATTTTAATCTACACAATAACAGTTGGGGAACCAACTTCCCGATGTGGTTCGAGGATGATATGAAATATCGGTTTAGGTTAACGCTGCATTCGAATAGGATGAACTAGTAGTATCTCACCATTCGTATTACACGATCACAATCAAACCAGGAGGTAAGAGAAGTGCCAAATAAACTCGCACGAAAATGGAAAGTTTATGTGATTCATCATTCACACACGGACATCGGCTATACAGAAAGACAGGAGAAGATTGAACGCTTCCATGCCGATTTCATTCGTCAAGTTGTTCGAATTATTGAAGATATCCAATCGGGGAAGAGAGCTGAATGGAAGGGATTCCGTTGGGTTTGCGAAACGTTCTGGCAGGTGGAGGCCTTTTTGGCTATAGCAACCGCTGATGAAATCAAGATATTTGAAGATGCCATCCGCAAGGGGGTTATCGAGCTTTCTGGTACTTATTTGAATTTGACCGAGCTGATCAACAGTGATGTGCTCCGTTCTATGCTTAATCGCTCTGTGGAATACGGTCAATCTTTGGGAGTACCCGTCCGATCAGCCATGATTGCTGATGTAAACGGCTTAAGCTGGGGATATGCGCAAACGATGGCTGATGCCGGGATCGAACATTTTCTCACCTGTATTCATACACACCATGGGATGTTCCCGCTTGGTCGGAAGCAAATGCCCTTCTGGTGGAAGACGCCGAAAGGCGATCGCTTACTTGTCTGGAACAACGAATACTACCATATGGGCAATGAGCTTGGACTTGTTCCGAATGCTATGAATACTTATGTCTTACAGGATGAGTTCAATACTTCTCCCATCATGGAGAACCATAGAGAAGTCAGTTCTACTCGGTTATTCCGCTATTTGCGTAATCTGGAAGATGAGGGTTACCCTTACTCATTCGTGCCGACTATGGTGTCAGGCTTGATAACAGACAACTCGCCTCCAAATGGCGCAATCGTTGACTATATCAGGGAGTGGAATGAGAAGTACGGAGACGAAATTGAATTGGAAATGACGACACTGAGTCCGTTCTTCGAAAGAGTCAAGCAAGAAGGAGACTCCATACCGGAATATGAAGGCGATTGGCCGGATTGGTGGTCTGATGGAATTGCTTCCACACCGCTATATACGCAATTGTTCCGCGAAGCGCAGCGGAAGCTTCAAGTGATCAAGCGACTTGATCCAGAGGGGCAGATAGCGACCGTTGATCGTATTGCACAAGCGGAACGATTATTAACATTATATTCAGAGCACACGTGGGGTTATTCAACTTCTATTAGTGAACCGTGGAATAATATGGTACTTCAACTGGGTGCCAGAAAAGAAGGAATGGCCACTCAGGCACATCAAGCCATCATGACCTTATATGATGATTTACTTGAAGCCCGTGGGGAATCGCTACTCTATCCTGAGCGGCCGATGCGATATCGGGTAATCAATACTTCCGATGTGGACATCACGGACTATGCCCAATTGTATATTGACTATTGGGAGTATTCTCGGATTGCGAAAGGACTTGAAGTAAAGGATGTCAACACAGGCGAAACTTATCAGCATCAAGTGATTCACGCAAGCCGGGGGAATGTCGTTGTGGTCCAGGTTCCGTTGAAGACTGGGGAAGAAAAATACGTTGAGATTATTCCGAATCCTGCAGATATGTCGAGGGCTGCCACTTCAAGCATTCAACTGGCGGGCACGGACGGCATAAGTGACATCGCACCAATCGTTGGTCTTCATGGACCATTTGCGGACGATAATATGATTTTGATTGATGGCACACTTTTGGAAACGCCTTGCATCCGAATCGAATGGGTACAAGGAGAAGGAATCGTAAGTTGGATCGATAAACAATCCGGCAATGACTTGTTACGAGACGATCGTAATCATGCGCCGTTCACCCCTGTCTATGATTGTACCCCTGTTAACCGTCGCGAAGACATGGGTTCAGTACGGTGGGCGATTGGCCGGAATCGTAAAGGCAAGAATGCAGTTATTTCCGCAGGCCAACTAATCGGCTCCAAAATTGTCGATAAGGGTATCTTATTTGCTACTGTGGAATTGGAATACATGGTTGCTGGAACTAGTTATTATGCCGTTCGTTTAACGGCCTATGCGAACACATCACGTGTAGACGTGTCCGTACGATTGCACAAAGACAGCGTCTGGGAACCCGAAAACCTCTATATTTCACTGCCATTCGGCGGGGAAGATTTGTGGATCGAGAAAACGGGCATTGTTATGAAGCCACATGAACAGCAATTGCCTGGAACAGGTACCGATTTCTATTGCATACAGGAAGGTTTTTGTTTTACAAGGAAAGACGAATGGGTAGCGGTTGCTATGCCGGATACGCCGCTTTTACAAACCGCTCCATTGGAACATCATCGGATTTTACTTCAGGGACATCCGGATTTAGCACAAATGCCTCATCTTGCTTATGCATGGACAATGACGAATTACTGGGAGACCAACTTCAAAGCTTCATTGGGTGGTTTTTATGAGTTCAAGTATAGCATTTTATGGGGGAATGAACTGCAGTCCGCCGAAGAGATAATCCGCTATTGCCATGCTGTTAATTCCGGATTGGTTTGCTTCCGAGGTGAGTAACCTCAAGATAACATTCGTCCACTAACATTATGGAGGTACCTTTAATGAGCATTTCATATGATCCATCGACTCGTGTATTTAACCTGCAAGCTAATCAAACAAGTTATATGATTAAAATTTTGGATGGTGGTTACCTTGCGCACATTTATTGGGGGCGCAAGCTTCGCCGTCAAGCACAAGAACTTCGATATTTCGATCACCCATCCTTCAGCCCAACGCCTGAAGGATCGGCTGGAGGATTTACACTAGATATGACGCCTGTTGAATATCCTGCATACGGAAATGGCGATCTCCGTGTGCCAGCCTATCAAGTTCAATTGGAGAACGGATCGACGATTAGTGATTTACGCTATGAATCTCATACGATTACACCTGGAAAGCCACGTCTTGAGGGTCTTCCTGCAACTTACACAGAGACAGACGGTGAAGCAGAAACGCTAGACATTACGCTACGCGATGCAGTAACGGGGTTGAAGGTGATCCTGTCTTATACGGCATTTGCGCAATACGATGCGATTGCACGTTCCGTCCGCTTTGTGAATGAAGGTCAAGCACCATTGAAGCTGCTTCGCGCATTCAGTGCTAGCGTTGATTTTCCACATGATCGCATGGATATGCTAGATTTGGCTGGTGCATGGTCACGCGAACGGCATGTTCAGGTAAGACCATTAATGAAGGGCATGCAGTCCATTGAGAGCCGCCGCGGCTCCAGCTCGCATCAGCATAATCCGTTTATGGCGTTACTTTCTAAGGACGCGACCGAGGATTACGGTGATGTATATGGATTCAATTTAGTTTATAGCGGTAATTTCATCGCCCAGGCTGAGGTGGATCAGTTTAATAGCACGCGTGTGTCGATTGGGATCAATTCATTCGATTTTAGTTGGCATCTTGAATCAGGCGAAGCTTTCCAAACACCAGAAGCGGTGCTTGTTTATTCGGATAAAGGACTTGGTGCGATGTCGCGTACGTATCATAAATTGTACCGCTCGCGTATTTGTCGCGGCTTGTTCCGAGATGAGCCACGCCCTGTTCTCGTAAATAATTGGGAAGCGACGTATTTCGACTTTACTGCTGAGAAGATTGAATCGATTGCTGAAGTAGGCAAAGAACTTGGTATCGAGCTGTTTGTACTCGATGATGGTTGGTTCGGAAAGCGAAATAATGACCAAAGCTCATTAGGAGATTGGTTTGTCAATCGTAAGAAGCTACCGAATGGTCTCGAGGATTTGGTTGAGCGTGTGCGTAAGCTTGATATGCAATTTGGTATATGGTTCGAGCCAGAGATGATTTCGCCTGATAGCGACTTGTATCGCAGCCATCCCGATTGGTGTCTGCATGTACCAGATCGTGGACGATCACTTGGACGTAACCAACTTATTCTTGATTTTTCACGTCAGGATGTGTGCGATGCGATCATTGAAAGGCTATCGGACATTTTGAGCAGCGCGCCGATTTCATATGTAAAGTGGGATATGAATCGTAATATGTCGGAGATTGGATCAGCAATGCTGCCTCCGCATCGTCAACGGGAAACTGCTCATCGTTACATGCTAGGTCTTTACTATGTACTAGAAGCGATTACAACGAAGTTCCCTAATGTTCTATTTGAAAGTTGCTCTGGTGGTGGCGGTCGCTTCGATCCGGGTATGCTTTATTATATGCCGCAAACGTGGACAAGCGATAATACGGATGCAGTAGAACGCTTGAAAATTCAGTACGGAACAAGCATTGTTTACCCTATAAGTGCGATGGGGGCACATATATCGGCGGCGCCGAACCATCAAGTAGGGCGATTAACTTCGCTTAAGACGCGTGGCGATATCGCGATGTCCGGTAATTTTGGCTACGAGCTGGATTTATCCAAGTTCACTGACGAAGAAAAAGAGCTAGCTAAGCAGCAGGTTGCTTTGTATAAGGAAATTCGTCCGTTAGTTCAATTTGGCGATTATTACCGCTTACTGAATCCGTTCGAAGGCAATGAGGCTGCATGGATGTTCGTAAGCGAGGATCAGAGTGAAGCACTTGTTGTATATAGCCGCGTTCTGGCAGTTCCGTTTGAGCCATTTGATTCCCTACGCTTAAAGGGACTAGACGCGAATGTAGATTATGTTGTTGTAGAAACGAAGCAACAGCTTGGCGGTGACGAACTGATGTACAACGGTATTCACATTCCAAGTCTTACAGGAGATTTCCAAAGTTGGTTGTTTAGACTGAAGCGTGTAGATTAAGGCAGTTAAATGTGCAGGGGTTCCACGGTATTTGGCTGTTGCCATACCGTGGAACCTTTCAATAGATTTCATTGGAATTAGCTTAAATGTATAGAAAACGGAATAAATAATAGATTTACCACATGATATCAGTTGTTCGCATCCTTTATTTCGACAAATATAAAGCGCTTTCATGCCTAGTGGTAGTATTAGCTCTTTTCTTGCGAGTAACTTGGCTTGATGAACACCACAAAGAAAGGGAGAATTAACATGAAAAGAAAAGGAAAAAAATTGTTAAGTTTGGTCTTGGCACTATTGATGATTACAATTGTTACCATTATTTCTTTACCGAAATCTGTTTCCGCGGCTGATCAAAATCAACTTGATGTATATCCTAATCCGCCGGCAGGTACTGCAAGCTATTCAGCTTTTACAGCACAGGTAAGAAATCCAGGGGGATCTTATTTGGATTTATTTACACATTCAGCAAAAATGTTTAATGGTGATGCGGGTGATCCGGGTAATAGCAATATGCCTACAGGATTTGTAATGTTTGACTCTGCAGGTACAGTGGAAATGAAGATTACGTATAATGAGGGTCCATTAACATCAGCAAAGGTTTGGCCTCAGGCATACGGAATAACGCCAACAATTGAGGGAAATGTGATTACGTTTTCATTAACTGGAGCTCAAAACATAGTACTTGAGGTAAATGATAATATCTATAGTGCGCTGCATATATTTGCAAATCCTATCGATACGGACATTCCATTAGAGACTGATCCAAATGTTATGTACTTTGGCCCCGGAGTTCATGAATATGGAACCTCTGACAAAATAAAGAGGCAGAAAATACATGCTCACACAAATCACAACTACATGGCAGAGATGGATTTTATAGATGTACCGAGTGGAACAACAGTCTATTTAGCGCCAGGTGCTATAGTAAAGGCGCAGATTAGAACCAATCCGTATATGAATGAGCCTGGTTGGGATACTAAACCGATAAAAGAAAATATTACCATTAGAGGACGAGGCATACTTGATTTGTCTAAGTGGAGCGGTGATTTTACGGATGCTGCTAGAGCTAAGCAACCCGAAATGCCAGGCATTGTCGCATTCTATTCGAAAAATGTCAAAATTGAGGGAGTAGTTGTAGTCAATCCTGAAAGACAGTCCGTCAATGTAATCGGCAGTTCTGATGTAATAATAGACAATATTAAAGGATTCACCAGTATGCATGAAGGTGACGGCATTGTGCTTGTAATGGAGAATAATAATGTGACAGTGAAGAATAGCTTTGTTAGATCTTCTGACGATGCTCTTGTGACTGGCGCTAGAAGTAGTAACATCTTATGGGAGAATAACGTGGTTGCTAGCATGAGAGTGCATAGTATTATGGTTAACACTGGTAATCTTACAAACTATGTAGCTAGAAATAACTACGTTATTAACTCTAATGCATATCCTGGCATAAGAGGTACTATTGGAGTTTATTCCGCTTCAGGCTTAACAGATAATGTGCTCTTCGAGAATATTGAAATAGAACGTACAAGATATGGGAGTATGATGGAAGTATATCCCTATTCAATCTGGAATCATGTAACTGGAAGTATGAGTAATATTACGTTCAAGAATGTCAATTACGCTTCCAATCCATATGATTTCGGGTCGCAGATTGGCGGGATAAGTGAGACTGAGTATGTCGACGGTGTACATTTTGAAAATGTGAAAGTTGACGGGAAGCTTGTTACAGATAGCGCAAGTGGAAACTTGTCTATAGGTAGTCATGTTAAAAACGTCACATTTAATGGGGTTGCAGACTCAGGAATTCTTACGCTCCCGACGAGTATTGTCCCTGCGCACTCCGATACGAATATTGCGTTAGGTAAAACAGCTACATCAACCGCTAATAATCCAGGGGAAAACCCCGCTATGGCGGTTGATGGCACGACGGACAACGGTTCCAAGTGGGAGGCAAACGGAGAAACAAACGAGCTAATCGTGGATCTTGGCGCGCCAAAGTGGATTACAAAATATCAGATCACTCATGCCGGAGGTATTGAAAACTGGGGCACAGAGAGTTTGAATACAAGGGACTTCCAGATCCAGGTAAGTAATGACGGCAGCACCTGGACCACTGTTGACACAGTAACTGACAATACGGCCAATGAAACGGACAGAATTGTTAACGCCAGTGGAAGGTACGTAAAGCTCAATATTACAAATCCGCAAACTGAAGCTACCGATAGGGCGGCAAGAATCTATGAACTTCAGATTTACGGCAGCGGGTATTATCAGCTCTATAATCGCAAGCAGACAGGTAAAAGCCTTTTTGACAATTCCGGAACAGTAAGTTATGGAGATGGAACGGGATATGAATATCAATGGGCTCTGGAAAATAATGATGGATTTTTACGTTTTAGGAACCGATTAACCGGCAACTATATGAATATTGAAGCTAATAACGGTCGAGTTCAGACTGGACCCGCTACAGGATGGAGTGCGGATTGGATGCCAGTCGGCTCTGAAAATGGATATTTCCAGCTCAGAAACCGAGAGCATGGCTTAAAGCATATCCACACGCAGAAGGGTTATGTAGAATCCAGTATGGTAGGTGGAGGGGATTGGACGAGCGATCAGTGGGAATTTGTGGAACAAAGTAATTATGAGGCCGAGGATGCTTTACTCGCGGGCGGTGCAGTGGTAGATAACGACCAACTGAATTATTCCGGGACCGGTTTTGCAGCTGGATACGATTCTATCGGTGCAACGACTACCTTTACAGTAAATGCTGCGTCAGAAGGACGTTATAATCTGGATCTTAGGTATGCGAATGATACAGGCGCAACAAAGACAATCAGCTTGTATGTGAACGATATCAAGATAAAGCAGATTAGCCTGTCGAGCTTGGCAAATGGCAATACATGGGGCGACAAGGTTGAGACGATCAACCTGAATGCAGGGGACAATACGATAGCATATAAGTATGATTCGGACGACAGCGGAAATGTTAGTCTCGATTATATTACAGTAACAGCATATAACAAGTATGAGGCTGAGGATGCCTCACTCTCGGACAAAGCAGTGATAGGTAACGACCATCTGAATTATTCCGGGAATGGTTATGTGACTGGATACGATTCTAACGGTGCAACGACTACCTTTACAGTAAATAATTCATCAGCGTTAACGCGGAGTTATTATCTAGATCTTAGGTATGCGAATGCTACGGGCGCAGCAAAGACAATCAGCCTGTATGTGAACGGCATCAAGTTAAGGCAGATTAGTCTGCGGAGCTTGGAAGATCGAGATACATGGAGCAGTCAGGTTGAACTTGTAACGCTAAAATCAGGACTTAATACGATATCTTATAAATACGATGATGGAGATAGCGGTAACGTAAACCTTGACTACATTACACTGCACTCGACAACAAGTAATGGCGTAACGGTTAACCCTGCCGAACTAGTGGCCCATTGGAAGTTCGATGAGGGATCTGGTACAACGATCGACGATTCTTCAGGCAAGGGCAACATTGGAAAGCTGGTAAATAACCCAGCTTGGAAGAGTGAGGGTAAGTTCGACGGAGCGCTTGCTTTCAGCAGTGGCTCAAGATCCGAGATTAACGCGTTCTCATATTTGGAACAAACGGGTGATGAGACGGTATCATTGTGGTTCAATACTTCTCAGCCTGCCAATGGCTACTACAATATTTTCAAACAAGAAAATCGTTTCACAGCTCTTCAGATGGCAGGAGGAAACCAGGCTCGCGTGGTCTATTGGCCGGGCGGTGCATCCGCACCTAAAACATTATCGTTTCCATGGACCTACAATGATGACAAATGGCATCATTATGTCGCTTCTTACGGTCAGACAACGGGATTGAAAATCTATGTCGACGGTAAAGTAGTGGCAAGCGATGCAACGAATCTCGGTCCGCTTCCGCGAGTAACGAGTAAGATTCTACTTGGAGCCGATGTGTCTGGCGGGGAAGCATACAATGGACAACTAGATGACGTTCGCGTATTTAACGGTCCGTTGACTCAGACTGAAGTATTGCAATTGATGTATGGGGATCAGGAATTGACGTTGCAGAGCATAACAGCGCCTGCGGCAATAACAAAGGTAGCGATCGGTACGGCAAAGACTGCGGCGGCACTTGGATTACCTGCAACCGTAGAGCTAGTAACGGATAAAGAAAGTATATATGCTGATGTGATATGGGATGTTAACGCCTCAAGCTACAATCCGAATGATGAGACAGAACAGACCTTTACAGTCGCTGGAACTGTAACACTACCGGAATTTGTGAAGAATACAAACAGTGTGGAATTGATCACAAGCATTAGCGTAACGGCTAAGCCTACCGAGCTAGTAGGCCATTGGAAGTTCGATGATGGATCCGGTACAACCGCTGTCGATTTTTCAGGCAGTGACAATAGCGGAACGTTGATTGGCAATTCATCTTGGACCGATGTAGGCAAGATTGATGGAGCGCTTGAATTCAGCGGTGATTCATCAAAGGCAAGGGTTGAGATCGCCCCTTCCGCAAGAATGAACGAAACGGGTGAGGAGACCGTGTCGTTGTGGTTCAACACATCTCAGCCTGCAAACAACTACTTTAGTATTTTCCGTCAAGATAATCGTTTCACAGCATTACAGTTGACAAATAATGGTACAGCTCAAGTAGCTTATTGGCCTAATGGATCATCTAGTAATAAATCGGTGTCGTTCCCATGGACTTACAGCGATGGCAACTGGCATCATTATGTGGCTTCCTACAGTCAGAACACGGGGATGAAGGTCTATGTAGACGGTGTACTCGTGGCAAGCAATACCACGAATCTCGGACCACTTCCGAGCAAAACAGATAAAATCATGCTGGGATCTGCTCACTACGGAGAATCCTACAAGGGACTGCTGGACGACGTTCGCATCTATAACGGTTCGTTGACTCAGGCTCAAGTGACGCTATTGATGAATATCGGGCATGGCATGACGTTGCAGAGTATAACAGCGCCTGCAGCGATTACAGGGGTAGTGAACGGAACGGCGAAGACAGCAGCGGATCTTGGTTTGCTTGCAACCGTAGAACTGGTTACCGATACGGGAAGTATGAATGCTGATGTGACATGGGATGTCGACGGTGCAGACTATGATCCGACTGTTAAGACAGTACAGAACTTTATGGTCACTGGAACCGTAACACTGCCAGAAGGTGTGAAGAATCCGAACAACATACCGTTGACAACAAGCATCAGCGTGACGGTACTTTCGGAAATAACGATTCCTGGAGACGTAGCAGTCGATGGCGTTACATTAAACAAAACAACGGCATCGCTAAATGTAGGAGCTACGGATAATTTGGTGGCAACGGTAACGCCGACGAATGCAAGCAATAAGCATGTAACGTTCACGGTAGACAATGACCAGGTAGTTGAATTGTCCAATGTGATCTTGAACGCTGATGGAACGACAAGCGCAACGGCGAAGGCGCTGTCCGCAGGTACAGCCAAGATTACGGTAGAAACCGAAGACGGACATTACAAAGAGTACTACAATGTTACGGTTAACGACGTTCAAGTACCTGTAGAAGGAGTTTCTCTCAATAAATCCTCCTCGACTTTGATCGTCGGAGCTACGGATGACTTGATCGCAACGGTTAATCCGGCTGATGCAACCGATAAGACCGTAACCTTTACGTTAGAAGGAAGTGCAGTGACCGTTTCAAGTGCCGTGTACGATGAGGTAAGCGGAACGACAAGCGTAACGGTAAGCGCCGTATCTCCGGGTACCGCGAAAATTATAGCTACAATGGCAGGCGGACAGACTGCCGAATATGAAGCGACGGTACTTGCGGCAACAGTGCCTGCTACCGGTGTTACTCTGAACAAAACGTCCGCTGTACTGAATATCGGCGCAACGGATAGCCTGACTGCAATGGTAAGTCCGGCCGACGCAACGGATAAAACGGTGACCTATGTGGTGGAAGGAAGCGCAGTGACCATTTCAAGTGCATTGTATGATGCGGTAAGTGGAACGACAAGCATTACGGTAACAGCAGTATCCGCAGGAAAAGCAAAAATTAGGGCAATGACAGCTGACGGCGGACACCAGGCTGTGTACGAGGTATATGTAAATTCTGGTAGTTCGGGTAACCCAGGAAACCCAGGAAATGAAGTCGTTTTAAAGGGAATCAACACTGATTCCAAAGCTTATTCGCTGGAAGTAGGCCAGACTCAAGCTATAGAGGTCACGGCAGAATATAGCGACGGAACCCGGACGATCGTAACCGATAAAGGGTCATATACATCGTCGAATCCAACCGTGATTACGGTAAGTGCGAATGGAGTCGTAAAAGTGGTCGATACGGGAAGTGCCAAAGTAACGGTAAGCTATCAAGGGAAAACAACAGTGGTTGAAGTAACGGGATACGAAAAAGAATCTGGCGGTGTTACATCTCCAGATCCGGAAACGAGCACTCCGATCTTTGTGGATATCGACAATCATGCATGGGCTAAGTTAGCTATTGAGACATTGGCCAATCAAGGTATTATAAAAGGCACTTCGGCAACTACGTTTGAGCCTGCTAAAGAGATCACAAGAGCTGATTTCGTGACGTTGCTCGGTAGAGCACTAGGCTTAAAAGCTGAAATCAGCGACAACTTCCAGGATGTCGATAAAAGCGATTATTACTATGAAGCGCTCGGTATTGTGAAAGCGCTGGGAATCGCGAAGGGAACTGGAGAAGGGATGTTCAATCCGGAAGAGGAAATCTCTAGGCAGGACATGATGGTGCTGGTAGCAAGAGCACTGCAGGCTGTCGGTAAATGGGAACCTAATGGATCGGCTTCCGATTTGAACAGCTTTGCCGACGCATCTGACATTTCAGCGTATGCGGTAGATGCTGTGGCGGCTCTAGTCAAGGATGGCATTATTTCAGGCAGAGGAGAAGGTTTGATTAGCCCGAATGCTACTACTACAAGGGCAGAAGTGGCAGTCATCATGTACCGATTGATTAACAAATATTCCGGTTCCGCTGATCCGGAAAAATCTTAACTATTTAAGGGGTACAGCCTTGGGCTGTGCCTTTTACATTAACCATCCAGTATTCGGAGGGTTAACTGTTGCAACGGTTCTGACACTCATAGTGACTAGCATCTTTCTTGATTATGACACATTATAGCTGAATTGAAATTACGATAGGATCGAGGTGGTACATAATGTTAAATACATTGATAGTGGATGACGAGAGGCTGGTTCGCAAAGGTCTTATTTCCACGATGCCATGGGATAAATATGACATTCGAATTGTCGGTGAAGCGGGGAACGGTCGGGCGGCACTCGATTTCATGCAACAACACAAGGTCGACCTATTGTTCGTCGATTTGACGATGCCAACAATGAGCGGTTTTGAACTGATGAAGGCGGTTCGCGATCAGCATCCGAAGACCTGGATTGTCGTGCTGACGTGTCATCAGGATTTCGAATACATTCAAGAAGCGATGCGTGCCGGAGCAATTGACTATATCGTCAAAACGCAGTTGGAAAAAGAATGCATGGATGACATGCTGGCGCGAATCGTACAGAGAATTCAGTTTGACGACACGAATAAAGTGGCTGAAATGGGTATTTCAAAAATGAAAACGGAAGATAGACCTATTTATCTATTGGCGCTAATGTCTTCAAAAAAGGAACTAGATCCTGCTTCCGATTTGATGAAAGCGGGCATTTTTTCCGTAACACCCCTCGGAGTTCAAATTTGGTCCGTTGCTTGCATGGATGACGAAATAGAATCGCCCTTAAGTCGATATGTAACTCAATCGAACGATTACGTCCTTATAAAAGTTAATGGGAAATCGAACGATTACGTCCTTATAAAAGTTAATGGGAAGTCGGAATTATCCGTCGTAAGCATTCGGACTTATTTGTTTTACGAATACGAACCAAATCGGAAAGTATACGAACTGACGTTGATGCCGGCAAAATCGTTGGACAAACAAATTCTTGATGAACCAAAACTGCTGGATGAAGTGTGGTTCTCATTCCGCTGGCTTTATGAAGAGGAGGGGTGGCAGAGTCTGATCGCCTTGATCGAGCATACGAAACCGGAAAGCCTATATTTGTCGGAATTACTCCATACTTCTGTGCGCCTTTGGCGCGAAATTTTCCGTGGCGGCGAGATGGATGTATACGATTCCATCTTCGAATCGTTGGTAAGCTGGACCGTGTTTAAGCAAATGCTTTTTGAGATTCGATGTGCGATACAAGAGAGAATGAAGAGCTTCGCGTACTATGACGAAATCATTATCACTGTATTGAAAGCGCTTTATTATATGCTGGAATTGGAGGATTTGCGTGTCAATCGCGACATGGTGGCAGCAACATTCAACATAAGTAGCGGCTATTTCAGCGAATGCTTCAAAACGATCATCGGCAGATCGTTCGGTGAATACATGAAGGAACTGCAGATCGAGAAGGCGAAACGGCTGCTTGTCGAAACAAAGTACCCGATTTACCGGATTGCGGAACGAACCGGATATAAGGATGAAAAGTATTTCAGCAGAGTATTCCGTGAACGGGCCGGTCTGAATCCAGCGGAATACCGTAAAGCGAACGAAGGGAGCGTAGATACAAAATGAAGATCGACGGGTCTTCTCTGAAAACGCGATTGGTTGCAACGCTCCTGATGAGTACTATAATTCCGATTCTCTTACTAGGGTGGGGCTCTTTTTTGGCTTTGCAAACTATATTTCACGAAAAAATCGAAAACGGGATTCAAAACACGCTGTCCCAAACGCGAGTGAGTCTTGAAAATACGTTTAGCAATATGGAGTATGCCTCTCTGCAGCTTACGCTAGAAGGAACTGTCGGACAATCGTTATCCAATCTGCTTTCGTCACAAAGCATATTCGAGAAAATGCAGCTAACAAACGAGATTCAGAAAAATATGAATCTCGTTAATGTCTCAAATCCGTATTTGGGCGTTATGCTCTATTTTTTTCCGGGAGAGGGGAAAGTGAAGTTTCAGAACCGGGAAATTAGAGACAGCTTCTCCATCGAATCGCTTCCTTTGTTGTCCAACGTTAGAGGTGAATCGTTCTTCGGTCCGTCTGAAACAGCGTATAAGTACAGTCAGAATACCGTTTTCTCGTTGGCAAGACCAGTCAATGTCCTTGGAATAGAACCGCGAACGATTTTCGTGTACCTTGAAACCAATCTCCTTTTTTTTGAGGAAATAATAAACAAGAATCAATATGGGATGAACGCCTCGCATATTTTGTTGAATCAAAACGGCAAAATCGCCTATAGTGACGACCAGATCCAATTTCCTTCAGGCACCGATTTTTCTTCTATTAAAACCTCGGATGTGAATATGGTGGAAGAAAACGGTTTTTATTTTTTCAAAGAAGCCAGTGACCAAGGGTGGAGCGTCATCGTTGCGATCGATAAGCGCGGTTTTGAGAAGGAGTTCAATACCTGGCTTAAGCGATACGGGGGCATCAGCCTCGTATGTCTTGCTCTAAGCATTGCGCTCGCGTTATTGGTATGGCGGACCGTATACCGGCCGATCCAAAGCATTTTGAGAGAGATTCGTTCCCTGAAAGGCAGCAAATTTGATTCCAAGTTCAATAAGACGAACGTGCGCGAATTTGACATCGTGCTATTCGAGTTCGATCTCATGAGAACTAGAATTGGGGAATTGTTCGCGGAAATCGAACGGAATGAGCGGATGAAAGCGCAATTGGAAGTGGAAAAGCTTCTCCATCAAATCAATCCTCACTTTATCCATAATACGTTAAATACAATTCAATGGATCGCACGCATGAACGGACAGGATGATATCGATCGTCTCGTGTCCATTTTCACACGTGTTCTGCACTATAATCTGGGCAAAGAGGGATCCGTCGTCAATCTGCGCGATGAGCTCGAAGCCTTGAAAGACTACATGGCGCTTCAGCGCATTCGTTACGATTACCAGTTTGATGTTCGTTACGATGTGGATGAGACACTGCTGGATCAGACGATTCCGCGATTCATCCTTCAGCCTATCGTCGAAAATGCTTTGTATCATGGGCTTGGAGATAAAGAAGGGGTGATTGAAGTGCGCATCGCAGCTCATGACGGTCATATGAACATAGAGGTGAGAGATAACGGGGCCGGCATGACGGAGGAAGAAGTTACCCGCTTACTTTCATTCGAAAATGAAAGGAAAAAATCAGGTCTCGGCATCGGACTAAGTTACGTATTGCGGATTATCAACGTCCATTACGCAGATAACGGCCGATTTCAGATTGAAAGCCGCATTGGGCATGGTACGACGATGACGATGAATATTCCATTGACGCAGCGGAGAGGTACGCTAGAGTAGGAATTCGGTCGGAGGAGGTATGAAACTGGTCGGCGATCACACAAACATAATAATCGGAGGATCGAATTCTACCTGCTATCGACTGTTTTCGCTCCTGTCTAGGGCAAGAAGCAAAGTACAATAGCATTGTAAGGTAAATATTCGATCAAAGGGGGAATACATATGAAGTTCAAGACAACCGCAGCAGTGCTCATGACACTTACGCTTCTTATGACGGCTTGTAATGCTGGTAGCAAAGAAGCTGCGCCAAGCGACGTGCCGATCCAAACGAAAGATACGGAAGGAACCTCCACAGATGATCCTTTTGGTAAGTTTAGTGAGCCGATTACGTTAAGCATAGGGAAAGGCATCAGCACGAAAGGCACTAATCTGCCAAATGGGGACACGGTGGATAACAACGAGTACTTCCGGTACCTCGAGAAAAAATTGAATGTCAACGTAAAGTTTGCTTGGCAAACGGAAACGGATGAAGCTTATCAGCAGAAACTGTCTGTATCCATTGCTAGCAGAGATATTCCGGATGCGTTCCTCGTGAATGAAAAGCAGCTGAAGAATCTGACGGAAGCCGATCTGATTGCTGATCTAACAGACGTTTATCAGAAGAATGCAAGCCCGCTTATTAAAGATTATTACGAATCCTTTGGGGATCGTGTCTTGAACAGAGGGACAATAAACGGCAAACTGATGGGGCTTCCGAGTACGAACATCGGCGGACAGCATACCTTTACCTGGATCAGGCAGGATTGGCTCGAGAAAGTCGGGATGGGAACGCCGAAGACGCTCGATGATCTGATTGCTGTGGCGAAAGCGTTTATCGAAAAGGATCCGGATGGCAACAGTCAGAACGATACGTATGGCTTAACATCAATTCCGGATTTGTCCGCGTACAGTGGGAAAAATAACTTCAGTCCAATTTTCGGATCGCTTCATGCTTATAAAGGCCAATGGATGAGAGACAGTTCGGGCAACGTCTCTTACAGCTCCATCTTGCCGGAAATGAAAACGGCGTTAGCCAAGCTTCGCGACTTGTATGCGGAGGGTATCATCGACAAGGAATTTGCCATACGCAAAGATGTTAATGAGCTTGGTGCGGCAGGGCAGTTAGGCATCGTGATGGAACCATGGTGGAGTCCGTATGGCAGTCCGTTACCCGATTCCGTCAAGAATGATCCGAAAGCGGAGTGGAAGGCCTATTCCGTTCCTGTCGATGCAGACGGAAAATTCAATACGTTTGATACGGATCCGGCCGGTTCGTACCTAGTTGTCAGGAAGGGGTACGAACATCCCGATGCGGTTATGAAAGTGCTGAATATTCAGGTTCGAGCCGGACGTCAGCTTGATCCGGATGCGATAGATATTTATAAGGGGCTGAACGTTGGCTGGTGGGTATGGCCGTTTGCCCTCCAACTCGATTATGATGATGTTGTATTCAAATCCCATTCCGAATTGAAGAGCGCATGGGAAGCGAAAAACCTTCCGTCTAATGCTACCCCGGATGTAAAATTTTGGTATGAAGCCATGAAGAAAAATGATGAGAATCCGAAAAAGGATTTAGCTGCATGGTCCGAGGCGATGGCTAGAATGGAGGGCGCGGCGCAAACCGATCCAGCCAAGTATGTTGTCGCGCGCAACGTCTTCTTCGGACAGACGAAAACGATGGATCAGAAATGGGCTATTTTACTGAAACTAGAAAATGAAACATTTTTGAAAATTGTACTCGGTGAAGTGCCAGTAGACCAGTTCGATTCGTTCGTTGCGGAATGGAAACGTATTGGCGGCGATCAAATCACCAAAGAAGTCGAAGAGGCGGTCAAAAAATAAAAAGAATAGTAACGGAGCGGAGGGTGCGGAGTTGTCGACTTTGCGCCTTTCCTGCTTCTTGGGAAGGTGAGCGGGAATGAGGGGCAAAAAAACGTTTTTACAGTATCATCTCATGATGCTTCCCGGCGTCTTGCTGTTATTCGTGTTCAGCATCGTTCCGATGTTCGGAATCGTCATGGCGTTTCAGCGATTTGTGCCGGGGAAACAGATTTGGAAGCAAGACTGGAACGGCCTTGATAATTTTACCTTCATGTTGCAAATACCAGACAGTAAGCAAGTGCTGTTCAATACAATCATCATCGCTTCGATGAAAATCATTGCAGGTATTATTGTACCGGTCACGTTCGCGATTCTTTTAAATGAAGTCCGACTTCACAAGTTCAAACGCATGATACAAACGATCGTTTATTTGCCGCACTTCATGTCGTGGGTTATTTTGGCAGGCATTATGATTAACATATTTTCGCTGGAAGGTATTCTAAATCAAATATTGACCCTGTTCGGTGTGGACCCGATCATGTTTTTGGCAAGCAATACCTGGTTTCGCCATATCGTAGTGTGGAGCGATGTGTGGAAGGAATACGGATTCGGCGCCATCGTGTACTTGGCTGCTTTGACTGGTATCAATCCTTCCTTGTACGAGGCGGCGGAAATAGATGGTGCGAGCCGCTTTAAAAAGCTGCTTCACATTACGCTTCCCGGCATTATGCCGACGATCGTGCTCTTGACGACCCTGAGTCTCGGCAACGTGCTTAACGCGGGATTCGATCAAATATTCAACCTGTATAATCCGCTCGTCTACTCTTCCGGGGATATTATCGACACTTACGTATACCGGATTGGCATAGTACAAATGCAATATGGATTGGCCACGGCCGTCGGTTTGTTGAAATCGGTCGTAGCGATTGTTCTAATTGCTATTTCGTATCGATTGGCTTATAAATTCGCCAACTATCGGATTTTTTAGGTAAGAAAGGAGGGCACTATGGTTAGGTCGCAATCGTTATCTACTCGTGCCGTTGATCTAGTTATTTTACTGGTGTTAGTCCTTATGGCGCTGATATCGCTTTACCCACTCTGGTACACAATTGCTCTTTCCGTCAGCGACCAAGCAGCCGCGAACGCCGGAAAGGTGACCATATGGCCGGTCGGGTTCAACCTGACGTCGTATCAAATTATTCTTGAGGACGATAAATTTTTCAGGGCGTTTGGCGTCTCTGTCAAACGAGTAATATTGGGAGGGGTGCTTAATTTCGTACTGACAGTTATTATGGCGTATCCTTTGTCCCTGGAAAACAAGCAGTTCCGCGGAAGAAATCTGTACATGTGGTATCTCGTCTTTTGTATGCTGTTTTCCGGAGGATTGATTCCCCTGTACATGACCATAACGACACTCAACATGCAAAATACGATTTGGTCTTTGGTCCTTCCAGGGGCTGTTCCCATTTTCAATGTCATTCTGATTATGAATTTTTTTCGAAGTTTGCCGAAGGAATTGCACGAAGCGGCGGTCATGGATGGAGCGGGACCGTGGTATACGCTGGTGCGCATCTATATTCCGCTTTCATTACCAGCGATGGCAACGGTGACTCTGTTCAGCATTGTCGGGCATTGGAATTCGTTCTTCGACGGATTGATATACATGAGCAAGCCTGAGAACTATCCGCTTCAGACGTATATCCAGCAGTTGGTCATCTCAATATCGCCGGAAGCGATGAGTAACTTAACCCCAGATCAGCTGATCCAAATGATGAAAGCATCGGACAAAACTTTAAACGCGGCAAAGCTGATGGTGGCGATGCTCCCAATTCTTCTGATTTATCCGTTTTTGCAGCGTTATTTCGTTAGCGGCATCGTGCTCGGATCGGTTAAAGAATAGAGGAGTCAAAGGATCGTTTTTGAAAGAATAAGGGAAGGAAATCGAATTTATGACTAAAGTTAAAAAAGTACATGTTATTTTTAAAACGCATTTGGATATTGGGTTTACCGATCTTGCGGCTAATGTGGTAGACAAGTATATGTATACGTTTATTCCGCAAGCCTTATCATTGTCTGAACGTATGGCGATGACGGTCGTTCGTTTGAAAGCGCATTATTTCTGAGCGGTTGATTAGCTTGCAAAAAAGGAGGGGGGCTATGGTAGATCTAGTTCATAAGATATTTGAAATGTTGAAGGGTGCACTTGGATCACCAAAGATTTATGCTGCAGAAACTACGGATGAATGGGCAGAGTTATCCGGAATATTGGACAGTAATAAAGGCATTTATACGAAAGAAACTAAAGTGAGTTCGCCAAGAGTGAAGAGACCGGGCTTCAAATAATGGTCAACAGTACGCGACCTTTGGTGGGTATTCAATGTGATCAGCAAGGGAAATCATGGGCTGGTGCGGACTTCGATAAGTCCGGCTTCGAGAATCTACTACCAGTGCCGAAGCATGCGTTGTATGTTCCACGAGTAGTAACGCTAGCGATGTGCTTAGGGGGCGACAAGGTATTCGCGTGACTGTAAAAGCTACAGATTATGTTCTTGTCAAATTAGTGTTTTTTAATTCCAAGATTCAAAAGGAGTGTAAATTATGAGGAAAAGTAAATATGTGGCAGCCATGTGTATTGTAACTTTAGTTTTTACTATGTTCATTAATCTTGGAATTACAAATGCTGCTTCAGCGGCTACCATGAATAATGCTAGTATTACTGATTCTCAGCTTTTATCTAATTATGTAAATTATGCATTAGACAGCAAAGCAAGTATGGACAAACCGGAATATTCAGGACATCCTGCTTCTCTTGCTGTAGATGGAAGTTTAAGCACTTATGCACAAGCAAATAACGGAGAACCATTTAACCTAACTCTCCAGTTAAAATCAGAGCAAACAGTTGATACTGTAGTTCTAAAAGGTTGGGGAGCAAGCCCAAAGCCAGAGGATGAGAAAATAGTAGGATTTCGTATTTCGTATTCAAGTGATGGTTCGAACTGGACAGAGGCAGCTGACCATGTTGTTACACTTGAGGAGAGAACTTCCCGAGCCGATATAGTGGTTACATTTCCTTCTGTAACAGCAACCTATGTCAAATTTGAAATGGTGAATCAAGCTGCCGCATCCTGGCCTGCTATACTTGACCTTCAGCTTTATTATTTAGGGAAAGTACCGGATGTTCGTAGCTCAGTACCTTCAGGTACTGTACTTTTAAAGGGTGATCAAGTACAGCTTTCAGCCATTCCAGATAGTACTATTTATTATACTACTGACGGCAGTGACCCGACTATCAATCTAACCAAATTAACTTATACCGGTCCTATTACAGTAAATAGTGATATGACGATTAAAGCCTACGCCGTACAAAACGGGATGGTTGGTTCAAACGTATTGGAATTGTATTATCCTATGCGCAAAATTGATCCTAATCTACTTCCCGGTATTGTTACAAGTGGTACAAATGTATCCCTCACAAATAATATGACGAATTCTAGCATTTATTATACCCTTGACGGAAGTGACCCAAAAACATCAACTACTAGAGTGCTGTACTCTACTCCTATTCCAATAATAGGGTATACAATGATTCAGGCCTATTCTTTAGGAGAAAACGGTTCATCAGATGTATATCGATTTGTATATGCTACAGAAGATCTAGCTGTTGATAAAACCTTTACAGCATCTTCGACTAAAGCGAATAGCAGTGTAAACTATGCATTTGATAATGATCCAACTACTTATTGGCAACCAAATACAAATAATGCCGGCGAGTGGTTAGCTATAGATTTTGGTGCGAACATTGATTTTTCCAACGTTAATATCCATTGGACTGATGATGGGGCAAACTATAAATATATGATTCAAACATCGCCTGACAATATTTCATGGCATACCTACTTTACTAATTCATCTGGGTATATGTCTGCAAAAGATCATGTAGTTCCTAATCTTGAAACTCATCGCAGATACATGAGAATAAAAACAATAGGTTTAAATACAGGTAAAAAATTCGGAATAAGTGAAATAGAGGTTATAGGGAAGCCGAGCGAACCGGTTCCGGTCGTTCCTATGTATAATGACCCTGCAACAAAGGTTTACCCACGTGTAGTTGTTAATCCATTGCCAACAACTGTGACCGGTGTTTCTGAACCAATCATTTCTTTGAACGGGCAGTGGGATTTTACAATGCTTCCGCAAAATGGTTTTTGGCAAGATGCTACCGATCTATCTTCCTGGAGTACAGCAAAAGTACCGGGTGATTTGGATGCTCAGGGATTTCCTGTATATGCTCCGAATCATAACCCTAACTGGACCGGAACCTATTGGAGTACCCCCCAATTTAAAATAGGGGACAACATAGAAATGGCGTACAAAAAGCAGGTTTTTGTACCTGACGATTTTTCAGGCGAAAAAATATTCTTACGCATTGATAAGGCTTTCGACTATTCACGCGTATGGGTAAATGGACAGTACGTCCGCGAACACGTTGGTGGTTTTAATGCCTGGGATGCCGATATTACTAATTATGTAATTCCCGGACAAAACAACTCGATCACGATATCAGTGATAGCCCGGGGAGGAGATAGCTTAAACTTTATTGAGCTGTCCGCAAATAGAGGGATAGTCGGGGATGTAACGATGTATGCAACATCTCAGAACTTTCTGAATAGAGTACATGCGGATACACAGTTTGATTCCAGCTATAACAACGCAACCCTTACTATTAGCACTAACGCATTCATCCAACCAGGAGCTGCAGCTACTGTAAATTTAACATTAACGGATATGCAAGGAAATGATGTGCCGCTTGATGCTGCTTCATCTATTCCAATTAGCGCCTCTTTTACAGATTATAATGTCTCTGCTGCGATTGGCAACCCGGCAAAATGGGATGCGGAACACCCTAATCTATATACGCTTACGGCTAGCTTGGTAGTGGACGGGCAAACCATTGAAACAGTAGTAAAGAAAATAGGGTTCAGACAAATCGACATAAAGAAGATTGATGGTAAAGATGTGTTTGAAGTAAATGGCATCCCTACAAAATTACGAGGTGTAAACTATCTAACCGTATATGGCGAAGATGCAATGTCATATAGTCTTGATGTACAGAAAATGCTATTGGAGAAATTAAAGCAAAATAATATTAACTATATCCGTGCAGCTCACTACCCACTTTCTGATGCAACATTACAACTGTGCGATGAACTTGGTATTTTTGTAGAACAGGAGAATTCCATCGCATTTGCCGGTTCGGGTTATGGTATAGGTGCAAATCCTGCAATGGAAAGCAGTCCTTTATACACGAATCACCTGTTGCACAGAGTTAGTGAAATGGTTGAAAAAGATCGCAGCCATCCGAGTGTCGTGATGTGGTCATTAACTAACGAATCCAAATGGGGGACAAATATTGCAAAATTAGCTGATTATGTAAAGGCTGTGAATCCTTCTATACTGACAAAAGCATCATGGGGGGACCAAGTACCAGTTAACTTTGCTAACATTGATATCCATAGCAATCACTATGAAATGAACGGTGGAAACAGAGGCAACAGGCCTGAAATATGGGATGAATATGCTCATGGCTATGGCCATCTTCTAAACATGCCTTTTGATCCGGGTTACAGAGAAAATTATTACAACGTGATCCGTACCAACTGGGAAAAAATATATTCCACTCCCCATATTATGGGTGGTGCTATATGGAATATCATGAATAATACCTATGAGGGCAAAAACCAAGTACTTGGTAACACCGATTGGGGACAGTTAGATGCTTGGGGTAGAGATAAGCCTGAAATTTGGGCTACTAAAAACGTCTATTCTCCAGTCCAATATAAAGGAACCAAATCGGTCGATTATCCAGGGGCCAATAGTCCTTTGCAGCTGCAGTATGAAAACAGATATGAAACCGTTAACTTCGGAGATAGTGACTTTGAAATTCAATATATCATTACTGCGGCAGATGGCAGTAACATAAGTAACGGAACCCTACAAAGCAATCTGGCGCCTAAACAAACAGGTTCTATATCAGTGCCTGCACCTGTAGCGGGTTGGAAAATTGGCGATAAAATTACATTGGATTTCTACAAAACAACTGCAGATGTGGAAAGAAATGTAGTGACGAACGTAATCACCATAGGCAATCCCAATTATCTTTTTGTTGAAGGATATGGCGATGCACCTGCTGTGACAGAGAATACCGATGAGATATCCGTTTCCGGCGACAATTATAACCTTTCTTTCAGTAAAACTACAGGTAAAATCACGAATGGAAACTATAACGGAACATCTGTATTAGTTGGTGGACCAGACCTAAATCTTGGTGAAACATCTGTGGGAACTTGGACTTTAGAAAGTATAAGTCAAGAGACGGTAGAAAATGCTGTTATCGTTACTATTAATGGTAAATATAGCAGTATTGGCAGTTGTACATTTACATTGAAGATATTCTCAAGCGGCAGGATTGAAACTCTGTACGCATTAGGTAACACGTCAGCAATAAATGCAAATTTCGAAGTGGGAGTATCCTATAAATTAACATCGGATTCCAGTTCAATTTCTTGGGAACGTCAAGGCTATATGAGTCATTATCCTGATCATCAGATAGGCAGACTCGCAGGTACAGCCCCGAAAGAGATTGAATGGAAACGCGAGTATGGTTTTAAACCTACAATGGAATGGAAAGATGATGATAAAGAATTTTACTTTTACACCTTTGCTAATGGAACTCATGACCCTGGTGGACTTGGAACAAATGATTTTAGATCTTCAAAGACAGGGATCTATTACGCAGAAATGGGATTTGACAATACGGATGCAATACTTTCTGTATATGGTGATGGGGACGGATCTGTTCGTGCCAGTGTAAATCTGGATGAAACGGTTACTATTCATATTAATAATCGATGGGGATATGTTTCCGATGGATTGTCTGGGATCCCTAATAAATCAGTAAGGATTCCTGCAAACTACACCAATACTGTAGTGATGGATCTATCCAATACTAAAGATAATTATTATAAATCCTACACGTTGCCATCCCATTCTATCACGGTTACCACTGATGACGGCAGTACTTCAACAATGGTAGGCGGCGCAACAATACAATTGAATTCCTCAGACAGTAATGTTGAATGGAGTGTAGTGAATCTGGATGGAAGTCCAAGCTCTATCGCTTCCATTAGCAATACGGGTGTCTTGACACCCCTAAGCGAGGGTCTTGTGGTAGCAAGGGCGCTTTCGAAGACCGGAGACGGATCTGAGGGGAATATGATTATCTCAATAATTCCACAAATTGATGGAGGGACATTAATAAGCATTAACCCACCTGCAGCCATTACAGAATTGGCCATCGGAACAGCAAAGACGGCAGAAGCTCTTGGATTGCCATCAACCGTACAACTGGTTACCGATGCAGGAAGTGTGAGAGCCAATGTGGCATGGGATGTAGCAGCTACAAGCTACGACCCGACGGTTCAGACCGAACAGACGTTCACTGTAAATGGAATTGTCACCTTACCGGAAATGGTCGTAAATCCGAACGGCGTACCACTAACAACAACTGTTAGCGTAACCATAAAGCCACTCGAACTAGTCGCACACTGGAAGTTCGATGAAGGTTCCGGTACAACAGCTGGCGATTCTTCAGGAAATACTAACAACTTAACATTGGTTGGCAACCCGACTTGGATCGATTCTGGCAAGAGCGGCGGAGCGATTGCTTTCGGCGGCGGATCAAGGGCCGAAATCACTCCTTCAGCAACTTTTGAACAAACTAGTGATCAAACGGTGTCGGTTTGGTTCAAGACTCCGGATAATTTAAATAACTGGAAGAGTGTTTTCCGCCAAGAGGGACGCTTTACGGCTCTTCAGGGAACAGCGGAAGCGAATAAAGCCCGTGTAGTTTATTGGGTCGAAGGTTTGTCTGGTAATCAGGAATTGGTCTTTCCATGGACCTATGGCAATAATGAGTGGCATCATTATACGGCTACCTATGGTAAAACAGTAGGGATAAAAGTTTATATCGACGGTAACTTAGTGGCAAGCGACGCAACAAAGCTAGGCGGTCTTCCAAAAGTATCCAATAAAATTGTGGTTGGAGCCAATGAACAAGGCAAAGAAGCTTACAATGGACTGTTGGATGACATTCGCGTATTTAGCGAAGTGTTGTCTCAAGCCCAAATATTGCAATTAATGAAGATTCCAGCATCAGGAATGGATACAACATCGTTAGCAGCAGCAATTAGTGCAGCGAACGCGAAGTTGAATGAAGCAGCAGAGGGAGATCAGCCAGGAGAATATCCAAAAACGGCGATCGACGCTTTGAAAGCAGCTGTAGCAGAAGCAGAAAGTGTAA
>LIDZ01015121.1_pt6 | contig 93344 bp, 79 predicted proteins | sample 644651 | NCBI WGS metagenome assembly LIDZ01 (sample SAMN03856242, study PRJNA289617) | food metagenome | isolation source: wine grapes on drying loft during traditional withering process | host: Vitis vinifera cv. Corvina | place: Italy: Gargagnago di S. Ambrogio di Valpolicella | collected 2014-01
CTCATCTAATTAAAGTTGAATTGATCTACTCGCTAACAATCCAAGTTTTGCTGAGCATCCTCCTCTAAAATCCCGAACGTAACATCTACGATATCTGGATCTCGTAACATAAGATTTCGAATATCGAATTTATTATCATCTGCCTCCGGAAGGGTGAAACCTTTGGCCAGCTCGATCAGGCCATGTGAATGTATCGTTACTGGTGATGATAACTTACTCAAGACCCTACAATCGAAATTCGCCTTATAGTAGGGGACGATCTATGGTGTTCCGTAAAATACGGCATCAGGACCACCTGTAATGAACTTGTTTCCATCCCAGATCACAGTTAGCAAATTCTCGGTATAATTCATAAAATTAATCTGGGTCCATTTCGTCCCATCCGCGGAGTAAATGAGTTTCCCGTAGTTGCATACCCCTATGTAGTAGGAACCAGTCCATACAATTTGGTTGGGGTAAGGAACGTCCGGGAATGGAAAGGAATACTCTTTCCATTTTTTTGCATCCGTAGACAACAGAAATTTCGTTTTGGTTCCCTTATCGTTAAAAAGCCCCGAGGCTACGAATTGCCGCCCATTCCAATGGATCTTACCAAATGTACCGACATTGTTGCTGTAGGTCAGGTTCCAATTTTCAAGATCGCTGGAAGTATAAAATTGAGAACCTTTCATGGAGGAGCCAAAGGAAGTTTTTTCGGATTTAACACCTGCAATGATGTACGTCTCATTCCCATATGCAAGGTCAGAAAAATAAGTACTGTTGAAGGACCGTTTCGGCATGGACCAGACCGAACCGTTGTCCGATGTAGCGACAAGTCCAACATTTTCATAGGCATCCCCGTCTTTTACGGTATAGTAGTTGCCTAGCATCACCAGCTTGTTTCCCATGACTTCGATTTTTGTAATCGATAGCCATTCATACTCAGCTTGTGACAAACCCTCAATCGTCAGCGGGTTCATCGTCCACGAATAGCCGTCCGATGAAATAAAAGACTTTTCCTTCCAACCAACATCCCATATGTTCCCAACAGCTATAAACCGATCGCCGCTCCAAGTAATTTTATTGATGCTGACCCTATCGTTTCCGACCTGTTTCTGCAAGTTCTTTTGGATATTGGTCCAATGTTCTCCATCTTCGGAGATCTGAAGTCCCTCAGAAAGGCTTTTCGGCGTAATGAAATATTTGCCGCCTGTAAATACAATATCGCTGGCATTCACTTTCTGGTATTGTTCATTATAGTCAGCCGATGACCATTGCTGAAGATCAGTCGAGGTCACAACTTCGTTTCTTTCATTCAACGCAAGCAGTTTTTTTCCGTCATATAAAAGTCCGGTGAGGACTGTGGCATACGTTTCGTTCTTCCCATTCGTGTACTGGATTTTCAATTGATCGAGTTCTTTCCAGGTTTTCCCGTCCGCTGATGTAAAGGTCCGAAGGGCCGAGTTTTCTTTCCGTAACAACGATCCCTCAGCATTCAGGAAAAATAGTTTTCCGTTCCATACCGCGTCAAATCCCCAAAGGATAGGAAGACGTTCTTTCACCTGGCTCCACTTAGATCCATCCGCGGAGTAAAACATCATTCCGCTGCCACCGGATGCAACAAATGTACTTCCGTTGTAAGCGATGGACTGCATTGTATCTTCATTGTTTATTGCAACTACCTTCCAATCTTTTCCGTTATCAGACTCGATAATAACTCCGGACGTCCAGATGGAGCCCCCCAAAATGAAATATTTATGGTTCAAGTATTTAATATTAAAAAAATGCACCGGATCATTGGGCTTTTGCCCCGTGATTTTGTCATACGAGATAACCGTCCATTTGGAGCCGTCTTTGGAGGTCATCACAAGCCCGTTCTCACCTACCGTGATGTACTGCTCTCCGTCCCAAATGATGCTATAGAGCGATTTGTCGCCGGCATACGTTGCTTGGCCCAGACCGGAATCAATCCACTCCCATTTCACCCCATCCCGGGAACGGAGAATATTTCCCTCCGAACCAACCGCGATAAAAGCATCTTTGCCATAAGTCACGGCATGGATTTCAGAGAGATACTTCGCAGTCAATTCTACGACTAAGGGGTGTTCTTCCCAATGCATGCCATCTTTCGAGGTTTTCACCAACTCATCGCCAACCGCGACGTATAAGTCCTTTCCGTTATAGGCAGTTGCCTTGATCTGCTTTTCTGAACCGAGCGAATTTTTCTCCCACTGGATAGGCGGAGCCTTCACCGGACTTGCGGCAAAGGAAGTTGATGGCCATACCGATGTCGATACAAGTAAAAAGAATAGAAAACCTGCAATTATACGTCTCATTTTTTCCTCCAACTCAAAATTTGATTAAAGCCAATGTAATATTTTCTAGATTGTTGTCGAATTTCCTTTTTATTCATCAATGATAAGAGAGATATATCTATGTACAGCGATCTGATTACGGTCAGTTACAATCAAAAAGTGGTGGTGTAAAAATGAATTCCTACACCACCACTTTTTTTGATATTATTACATTTTGTTTACAACTCATCCACTTAAAGTTGAACTGATCTATTCACTAACAATCCAAGTTTGCTTATCATCATCCTCAAAATCCCGAACGTAACATCTGCGATATCCGGATCTCGTATCACAAGATTTCGTATATCGAATTTAATATCATCTGCCTCCGCAATGGCCATTAGCACACCCATGAGAATTGTAGTTACCCCGTCCAAATAGGGCGAAGCTACAAACGATGTGACAACAATCGTTATAAGTGCAAGAAGTGCTCCTGTCACAGCTACAAGATCCTAATAGAATACCCACCTTGTTGGGGGTACTGAACGACTCACATTTTTAAATGCTCCTGCTACAATCCCCAGACCTTTCGCCTCTACTCGAGCTTCATGGTAGAATTTCTTTCATCGCTTTATACAGAATAACCCCGTCAACCCCAATATTAATTTCGAGTACAGCCACACTTAACCAGAAGTAGCCTCCACTCTGCTCTCGATGCTGGATTAAATATATCCCTTCGAGTATCGTTTCATTTTCCATGTTTTCAATAATAAAATAGCTATGGAAATCCAGTCGTTATATTCTATACAATCAACGACATCGGTACCATAACCATGACCATGAATCGATATACCCATACTTTCAGCAAAGATGATTACACCCTACAAGTTGATTGTGAATGTATCGCTACAGCTGGAAGAGGAAATATTATGATAGCGGGGTGAATCATATGATTGCATTTTTTTCAAAACATGAAACTAGTCAAGTTGAGATTATGAATGATGGAATTGTTAAGTACACGGTTACTTATACAATACATGAATTGTTGAACAATCTTCGACAACACCATTCTTATCTCTAGTGCGAAATAAGACTACCATCCTTTCACGATCGTACACATTCGACAATATTCGTGATAAACTAACTCTAAATATTAACTTGCCTCAATAAAGTATAGTGGCTGGGCTTAGTTATATTTCCATATTGAAACCGGAGGGAAATAATTGAAAACATTCATACTCAAGTGGAACCAAGTCAGCCTGGTACAACGAATACTTGTGGGCATTATAGCTGGTATAGTCTTGGCTTTATCATTTCCTAATGCAACAGGGATCACCATTTTCGGTTCCTTGTTTGTATCCGCATTAAAGGCAGTTGCGCCTGTATTGGTCTTACTCTTAGTGATGTCAGCCATCTCCAAACATAAAAAAGGCCACCAAACGAATATGAAAACGATTCTTGCTCTGTATGGTTTAAGTACATTTTTGGCGGGGCTAATAGCCGTTATTGCAAGTTTTATATTTCCGGTAAGCTTGTCGCTTGTGACGGGTGTCAACGACCTGACTCCACCTGAAGGGATTGTAGAAGTACTTAAGACTTTGCTATTTCAGGTTGTCGACAACCCAGTAAATGCCCTAATGAATTCCAACTATATCGGTATCCTAACATGGGCTATCCTTCTGGGCCTTGTTTTAAGAAATGCCAATGATAGTACAAAAGACATGCTTTCTAATTTTTCAGATGCCATTTCACAAATCGTCAAATGGGTAATTAGCTTGGCACCATTAGGCATCATGGGACTTGTTTTTAATTCCATTACAGCAAATGGACTTTCATCCTTGCTCGCTTATGGTAAACTGCTTCTTGTTCTTGTTGGATGTATGCTATTTATGGCGCTCGTTATTAATCCATTGATCGTATATTTGAATATTCGCAGAAATCCTTACCCACTTGTTTTTCATTGCCTGAAGGAAAGTGGGATTACCGCATTCTTCACTCGTAGCTCAGCTGCAAACATTCCAGTCAACATGAGAATATGTGAAAAAATGGGGCTGGATAAGGATACGTATTCGGTTTCCATCCCGTTAGGTGCTACCATTAATATGGCGGGTGCAGCGGTTACGATTTCTGTCTTGACTCTTGCTGCTGTTCATACGGTTGGCATTGAAGTGGATTTTGGTACGGCACTTATTCTTAGCATCCTATCCGCTGTAGCTGCTGCAGGCGCCTCAGGTGTTACCGGCGGGTCGCTCTTACTAATTCCTCTAGCGTGCAGTATATTCGGCATTCCGAATGAAATTGCTATTCAGGTCGTTGGTGTCGGATTCATAATCGGTGTTTTGCAGGACTCTTGTGAAACAGCTCTTAATTCATCCTCTGACTTACTTTTTACAGCAACAGCTGAATATTCAAAAAAACGTAAGGAAGGCGAGGAATTCGTGATTAATATCTAGAAAAACATTGATAAAATGCAGGAGAGATTAACGGCATCGAGATTTCGGCTTATGCCGACAATGATAACGCCTACTTTGGACCTCTCTATACCGGCAACGGCTTAGACAAGAAGAAGATCAGAAGTCAGACCTATTACTTGTGGAAGCAAGACGATATTTATTATGCCGCTATCTTCTTGGGTCTGGACAAGAACCAGGAAGAAAACCTGCAGACTCTGGTGCTCGCTCCTCTTCAATAGATTGAAGACTAACAACCCTCCTATTTTATTTGTAGATGAAGCATTTTATCCTATCCATAAGGGGCTTCAAATTAATGATAAAGGTGCATGTCGAGATAGCATTCAGAACATATATTGTTCATGAAATCGCCTACAATAGAGCCGAGTGTTAGCACAAAGTGAGACTAGACGTTGGAATAACTCTTAATTTGATTACATTGTGACCCGAGATGAACACTTTACAGTGTCCCCTACGGGTCATTTACTTTTATTATCATACTTCATAAGAGTGTTAGCATTGTATACCGAAGAATAAAGTACGGTACCCGGTAATGATGCCCGTTTCAGCACTACCTTAAAGTGATTCGTATACCAACTGTTTGGCAGTACATCTTTAAAGACAGCCTTATTTCAAACAACGGTGTATATTGAATTCCCTTATAAGATATTTTGTGTTTTTAGACCATATCATCATTATTATATTTGCAGCTATCTTTTTAAGCATTTTAAAAAATGATAATGATAATAATCGGTTAGATCGATTATTGAGAAGACGCTTTATAAAATTGATTCAGATAATATTTTTTTGAGGAAATCATGGTGCTGGCGTAGTAAACAGATACTCTAATAAATTCATTGTTTCGTGTTCCAATATCGAGATTAAATAAAATGTGAATTTTCTGAAATTGATATTTGAATTATTATCATCGTACCTGTAAACACATAAATATATAACAATTTAACAAGAAAAATACAACGACAAATACCACATTGGGGGTGGTATTTGTCGTTGTGTTTGCAGCCAATAAAAATCAATTTTTGTGAATTACTTTCTCAAAGCCTTAATCAATCCTTCAAGGTTCTTCTTCATCACCGAAATGTAATCCATATTATTATTGGTCTCTTCTTCTGTTAATCCTTCAATTGGATTGAGGACATCTGTCGTAGCACCGATCTCTTTAGCCACCGTTTCAGCCACTTTAGGATCTACTAATGTTTCAAAGAATATCGTAGTAACATGATTTTCTTTAGCAAATTTCACGATATCAATCATCTTAGCAGGAGTTGGCTCTTGTTCAGGAGAAAGGCCCGCAATCGCAACTTGCGTTAAGCCATACTCTTTCGCAAGATATCCAAATGCAGCATGTTGCGTTACGAACTCTTTTGTCTTAACATCTTTCAATCCTGATTTATAAGCTTCATCTAATTCTTGAAGTTTCGCAATATAAGCATCCGTATTTTTCTTGTAATCCGCTTCATTTGCAGGATCTGCCTTCACAAATGCTTCAAGAATAGAGGTGACTTCTTTCTGAGCAAGAACGGGGCTTAACCATACGTGCGGATCTAAACCATGTTCATCTCCGTGCTCTTCCTCATCCGCACGGATCTCTTCACCTTGAGCTTCATCTTCTTCGTGTTCGTGAGCTTCACCTTCCATCAGATCGATCCCATGGCTCGCCTCAACCACAACACGCTTTTCATTCGATGCACTTTCTACAGCCTTTTCTGCCCACTCCTCAACAATACCGTTATATACAAATATATCTGCATCCGATATTAACGCCATATCTTTCGCGCTTGGCTCCCAATCATGAGGTTCCGTTCCTCCTGGAATAAGAGCTACTACTTCAGCATGGTCCCCACCTACCTGCTTACTGAATTCATACATTGGATAGAATGAAGTTACGACCTTCAATTTTTGCTCAGTTTGAGTAGCCGACTCAGGCGTTGCAGCATGAGTCACTGAATTATTTGTTGAGGCATTATTCTTCCCACAACCTGTTATTAGTAATGCTGATGCCGCCATAAGTACAAAAAATTTCTTAAACCATGAATTCATTTTATTGTCCCCTTTGAAATAAGTTTATTGTGTTCATTCTGACGGATTGTCAGGCCCTGTCGGACTTGGTTGACAATCCATCTTTTGAGAATCGCGGCATTGGACTATTTCCTAACTCCTTCAATCTCTTATCTTTGTTAAACCTTCTTGTTCCAAACTTCATAATCATCTTCTTTATACTTATTCCCGCGATTAAGATGAATAATAGTACAAGTGCAATCGTCCCTCCTGGCGGTGTACTGAGTTGATAAGATGCGCTCAGACCGGAGAATACGCCAACTAATCCTATGGCCATCGAAATGAAGATAGCTGCATTAAAGCTTGGCGCAATTCGAATGGCCAACGCAGCAGGTAGAACAATTAATGATGATACTAAGAGAACACCGACAATGGGCATAGCTGCCGCAACAATCATTCCAGTAAGTACACTGAACGCGAGTGAGATCCAGTTTACCGCTAAGCCTCCCGTCTTGGCCGTCTCCTCATCAAATGTAATTTGGTATAGAGGACGACGGAACAAATAAAAGAAAGCCCCACCGATCAATGCAACAACAATCATTAGCCATAATTCTGTCTGGTTGACAGCAACGACTGAACCAAACAAATAGGAAGAGAAGCTTTTACTAATCCCCGTATTCAGACTCATCAGAACAAGAGCAGTGGATAATCCACCGATCATAATAATAGCTATCGAGATTTCACTATATGTTTTATAGGATTTCCTGACGTATTCCACAGCCACGGCCCCAATGACGGCTACTGCAAAACCAGTCAAGGTAGGATTGATGTTCAGATAAGCACCCGCCGCTACTCCCGCTAATGATACATGGGAGAGCATATCCGCCATTAAAGCCTGACGCCTTAACATGAGATATACTCCAAGTACAGAAGCGATCAAGGCAATTAGCCCACCGGCACAAAATGCCCGCTGCATGAAGTCATAGTGCAACATTTCCATCCGCCATCACCCTTTCGCTCAAGCTCAATGATACGGTCCAAATAATCTTCCACTTCTGCAAGTCCATGAGTAACCATCACAACTGTTAAGCCATGTTCTTTCACTTGATGTTGCATCAACTCGTAAAATCCGAAGCGGCTTTCCTGATCCATACCTGTAGTGGGCTCATCGAGAATAAGTAAATCAGACTCTTGTGCTAACGCTCTTGCGATGCAAATACGTTGCTTTTGCCCTCCTGATAACTCCCCGATCTTACGATGTCGTAATTCCCACATTCCCACTTGGCGTAGTGCCTTTTCAGTCCAGTCATGATCTACCTTACTTAGCCTACGTAGCCAAGATCCTCTCACATATCTCCCTGAGCGGACAAATTCCAATATGGTGCTAGGAAACCCTCCATTGAAAGCGGCTATTTGTTGCGGGACGTAACCAACCACCAGTTTATTTCCTTCTGCATTATGAGAAGACAGATAAACCTTTCCTTTCCATGGCTGTAATAAACCAAGCGCAAGTTTAAGTAATGTTGTCTTGGCAGCTCCATTAGGTCCTGTTACGGCAACAAACTCTCCGGAATGAATAGCAATATCTGCATCCTCCAGACAAGGAACATCACTATATCCAAAAGCAACTTGTTCTAAAGAAGCTAAAAGCATGTTATAAAATCTTCCTTTCTAACAATCTTAAAATCGATTAAAGACAAAAACGTTGAAAATAAATATGTGCACAAACGTCGAATTATATGTAATAATTACGATAACAACAAAAATAAAAAAGAGTCATTCTTTCTCAATTAATCGTAATCATTACGTTTAATATACTTTATCAGGTTACTTTTCTTTAGTCAACCTAATATACCTATCTCTTTTCGTAAAAATTACTTATAGTGAGTATTTATTTATGACGAGTGAATATGTATTAGATATCATCATAATCGTTTGGGGGGTATAACAATTGAAGAGAATTCCCGTAATAATAATTAGTGGTTTTCTAGGAAGTGGCAAAACAACCCTACTTCTTCGTTTACTTAAGGAGATCCAAATACGCCACCTACAACCTGGTATTCTGATGAATGAGTTAGGTAACCAAGATGTAGATGGCTTGCTCGTGGACGAGCACAGTGGCGCTTCTCTTGAGAAGCTATTAGATGGGTGTGTATGTTGTAGTAAGAAAAGCGAGCTCATCCTTAGTCTGAAATTGTTATTAGATCGTAAACCTGATGTCATCCTTATTGAATTAACAGGCGTAGCCAATCCCGAGGAAATCGCCGATGCTATAACGGAACCAGGACTCATCCAACATATGGTTCTGAAACAAATCGTTACGTTATTGGATGCTGAGAACGCGCTAGATTATAACAGTATATTTGCATCCGACAAACAACTTGTCCGGACGCTAAGACGACAATTGGAAGTGGCAGATCATATTGTTGTCAATAAAACGGATCTTGTTCAAGCACCACATCTTCAGAAAATTCAAAAGGTGATACGCAAACAAAATGAACGTGCCGTGATTACTTATGCTTCACACACTCGTATGGACCTTACCCCTATTCTAGTTGGGATCAAGAATGGCAAAGATTTGACACCCGCAGCAATTCAACGATTTCGCATGCTTAAGCCGGAACAAATAAGCCAAGTTCAATCTACTATGAGATCCAAGAAAAATCACGAATATCTTGAATATCGCTCCTTCTCTAGAGTTCAAACACTCACACTCACGATCCAATCGCCCACTTCCGTCACGCAGGAAGATGTTGAACGATTTTTACAACGTTGGAAGAATACGTTATTACGAGCTAAGGGATATCTTTATTTCTCTAACCCAAATAAAGCGCTATTGATGCAGCATGCAGGTAAACGAACGTATTGGGAGCCTTCTTCTTATTCAGGTGAAGCGTACATCGTAATGATTGGAATCGAATTAGATATGGAGAGTGTGTTAATGGAATGGAGCGCTATACATAAAGAGAATAAACCAATTCCGTACTAAGTCCTTGACCTTGTTATCTAAAGTATCCAACTCAAAAATGGATAGAGGATCAGAACTGTTCTGATCTCTCTATCCATTCTTTTGTTATATTCAAGCATTATCATTGTTGGTTATCTATTATACTTTGATTTCTGCTCCCGCTTGGCATTCCTCGCAAAGGCCATATACTTCGAATCGATGATTAACAATTTTGAATGAACCAGGTAGCCTCATCAATTGCTCCATGGGGCAATAATCGAACGTTAATGTTTTCTCGCAATTTACACAGATTAAATGATGGTGATGATGTGTTGAACAATTTGCTTTAAATTTCAGCCCGCCTTCCATAGAGTAATACTGCTCCAACGCTCCCATTTCGCTCAGTAAACGTAAATTACGATACACTGTATCGAAGCTAACGCTCGGATAGGGGATCGTCATCTGATCATAGACCTCTTTTGGAGATAAATAGCCATTCGCATCCGTAAATATCTCTGCTAATTTTCTGCGTTGTTCTGTAATACGCCAGCCACTTGTTATCATCACATGGATCATTTGTTTAACCCCAGACGCCTTATTATCTTCATGCACTGTCATTCACATCGTTCCTTTCTAACTTATACCGTTATAGTTAATTACCCAAATTCATCAAATCTTCAAAATACGGATAAATATACGCTGTTTTTGATGCTTCTGTAATCACCAGTTGCTCCCCATCAATCTTCATAATAGTATTGCTATTGTATGTTGTCTTCCCAATGATTCCTGTAACTTCAACCCAAGTATCTTCTGCGTATTGATTTGCGGTATCAGACTCTACCATTATACCATAAGGAGCGGTATCAGCTGAACAACACTGCATAGCAAGTCGTGATATAACGAATTGATTAGGTAGCATATCATCTTCACGATACACAAATCCCTTCAATGTGACCTTCTTCCCTATAAAATGATCTATGTAGAGATCAATGCTATCCAACAACTCCATAAATCCTTCTTCTTCGATCGTAATCAACTCTTTTTTATATAACTTCATGGCAAGTAATGCATATTCCTCTGAAAATTGATCAACTGCTTGAAACATTTCCTTAAGAGTCTCATCATCTTCTGTTACAGCGATTGTTGTATTCGTTGTCGCTCTAACTACATTTTGAGATAGAGATGCGTCTACACCTAGATTCATTCCTTTTATCGATACTATACTACTTCCCATAGCTGTATCAGGTAATACGAATCCCAATAGTAAAGGCATTATAAATAAAGAATAGATCCCAATATTAATAACTTTTGATCGTGAGGGTATAGGCTCACAATCACAAAATTGATCTTTCTCATTCTCTTCTCTATTGGACTGTAGTGCTAAATACACTTGAACCATAGCCATTCCAAATAAGAGTATCGATGCGTATTTAACATATGGCGTCATCCGTGGAGCTATGTAATATATTAAATTTCCTGAACTAACCAATTGCGTGATGTAAAATGTATATCCGAGTAATATGATGGCGCGTATCCAATAATGAGGCGTATTCGAACGTTCTTGTTCCATGTCATTGCCCCTTTCCTGTTCTCTTCGTTCAGTTTCCTAAATACAATCGTTCCACGATCATAGACCCTATCAATACAACCGTTATCACTAGACCACTTAGTAAAAGTACAAATCGTGTTTTGAATACAGATAAGAGCATAAGTGTACTTTTGAAATCTAGCATCGCTCCAAACACCAGAAAGGTCAATAATGATCCTAAAGAGAAACTATTGACGAATGAAGCAGCTACAAAGGCATCAGATGTGGAACAGATAGAGAGAATATAAGCGAATCCCATCATAAAGAAATGCGATATGACCGGTCCCTGCCCTATATCCACAAGTTCAGCCCTTGGAACAAAGGTCTGGATAGCCGCAGTAATCACAGAACCCAACATCAGATACTTACCCATTTCAAAAAACTCACTCCCCGAATGCTCTAAGACAGCAAGTATTTTATTGCCCTTGCGATGTTGTTCTTGATGTTCCGTCAGTTCACCCTTTGAACCCCCATATAATGTACCTTTACTGTGACGTAGCTGATTCTTATGTACAAAGAAATACACAATCAGTCCAATGACGGTACCCACAGCAATAGCCAGTCCCATTCGAGAGTATAGCATTTCGGGTCTTGATCGAAAGGCTGAGTAAGTTGCAACGTATACAACTGGATTTACAATGGGGCCCACAAGAATAGATACCACAGCAACATAAAGCGGCATTCCCTTTGTTATAAGACGTCTCATAATTGGTATTAACCCGCACTCACAAACCGGGAATATGACCCCTAGCAAACAAGCGAACAAAATACCTAGTAATGGATTTCGAGGAATGAACTTCTGAATCCATTTCTCAGAGACGAAGATTTGCATGATAGAAGATACAATAACACCAATCAGAATAAACGGAAGGGCTTCCAATACGATACTTATAAACATCGTTTTAAATGACTGAAGTACAACGCTATCAGGTAGGCTTATTAGGGAGAATGCCCCCATGCTCCAAGCCATCACGATAAAACCAAGAACAAATAATAATGACAGGTTTAATGCCCCAAGTGATTTCACAGAACGCACATACACTCCTCCTAAATCAGATTGCCCTAATTTTAACAGTAATTATTACGTTTATCAATCTATAAATCTATCTACTCGTATTAATGTATATTATGCCTTTATCGTATTTATTACAGATTTCATTATTTCAACCAACAGCAGCACAACCATAACGTCGACCGTTTCAGACTATGGCAGGAACAGGCACATGAAGTAAAGGGTTATTAAGAAAAATCACTTTTTCAAAGAAAAAAAAGTAGTAGCCAAAACGGATCGTTTTAGCTGCTACTTTTTTATCTTCTTTCTTATATTACCGCCTTCTATATTATCTAATTAGGCCTGTCCAAACGCTAAATGACTCGCAGCATTTTCATCAAATAATGTATTTTTTAAATGGATACCTGTTTTCTTAATTGGTGAATCAATAGAAACTAGCGCAACTTCTCCATGTTTGAATACCATTTTTAACGTACTCACAAGTTTACCAGAAATGATTAGCGGTTTAGTCATGGTAACATATCCACAACGGGCATATTGGATATAAATACTTCTCCTGAAACGGTTTTTTCCGAATTACCATTCCAGACATGTCCTTCAACAAGCCCTACTGTTAAATTAATCAGCTCACTCACAAAATGCAATTCACAATATCTTTTTTGATTCAAATACGTTTGATACTCTTTTAACCGAGCATCGTGTTTTAACCAGGTATCTTTAGGATCTTTCATAGTAACACGTGTTGCAACGGATCTGTTTCAAACCGATGAGTGATTTCAATCCACGCACTCGTACAGAGTGCGACACCGAAAAAGTAATGTAAAAGTGGATTTCCAACGATTTTATAGTGAAAAATAAAATAATCCACACTTCTTTCCTCACTTATAAAGCGAATATTAACCAAATTATAGCTATTTTCTAAAGTTTTTAGGTGCGAACCTCCTAGGGATTTCATGTGTGCTTCCGGTTCGCACTAGATGGTAATTATAAAAAGAACAACGTTTACAAACCTGATTCGAACACGTCTTAACGAAGAAGATATGAATCGAATCGTAGATAAATTGGGTTATAAAGAAATGCTATCATCAATTCGCATACCAGTAACCCGTTTATATCCTGATGATGTTTTTAGGACAAACCATAAGATGAGTGGCAACAATTCAAAGACACAGATATCAGCTCTGGTTACATCGTCAGGTAACTTGAGTACATATTACAAAAGATGATAAAACCAGATTTACCAAGTCCCCAAACACCCTATCCCTTAATCCTCTTATAAGTCTCTTCATCCGATACAATATACAACCTCGCACCCTCAGGAATAGGCTGGTCAAGCTTACGATTGATGCTAAGGTCGCTCCGGTCGGACAATAACGTTGCCCCCTGACGAAGCAAGTCCTGAAAAGCCTCTCCATACGTCTTCCACGTACGATTAAGAGGTATTTCATAAATATCGTCGCCATACTGACGGCTCAGCAACTGCGTAATAACCTCAGAATTCCCTTCCTGTAGAGCCGATCGTACGGCTAATCTGGATATAGCATCATGCGATAGCACGAACTCGTTCACTTGAACGTACCGAAAGTTCTGAATGTTCTTCTCCTGCATTATTTCTACAGTCGTATGTACCTGTGGTGCGATACGCTCTATGCTAGAGGCGATCAACAGTGACTTACCATCAATCAGTGAAGTTTCATCAATACGTGTATCCCCGAATACAATCGCCGCTTTTGCACCTATAATATTAGCCTTGAGAAGAATCTCATCACTAGAAGGGTCACCACTAATAAAGTGGACATGATCCATATGCTCCAGCGGATGGTTTCCCGTCTCATCAATGATTACAATGTGGCATTTCGGAGAATAACATAAAATCTCATCTACAGCAGCCTGTGCTTTCTTACTCCAATTAATCAATATGACATGATCTCCGCCACGAAAGCTCAATGTTCCCGCCCCTCTCCTTCTCTGCAACTCTCCAATAGAGTCAATGACCTTACCAATGACCAAGCTCAACAGCCCGATGCCAAAGATATAAAGAAACATAGTAAAGGCCTTACCGATTGCCGTTTTCGCAAAGTAATCACCATATCCGACCGTAGCCATCGTTGTCATGACCCAGTATAATGCATTAAACCAGTTGTCAAAGGTGCTTGGCTCCAGTATATACGCGATAGTTGCACTGATAACTATGAAAAGTAGGATAATCAACCCGATGGCCCTTTTTCTTAAGCGCATCATCTTCGTCGATATCCTGATAATAAAATGCACCTGTTCACCCCTTCTCCGTATCTAATAAGACAGCCTCTCAAGTGAGTTAACTCGAGAGGCCCGCCTTATTCATTTAAGCATGTAATTTCTGAATTAAATAATTAGACTGCTGACAGCAAACGCCGTTCCGATAAACACCATACATAACATCATACCTACAGCCACATTACCCTTTTGTAGATGTTCAGAAACCCTAAATCCCGGAGTCAATAATTCAAAGATCCAGTAAGCTACGATCAGACATAGATAACCTACAGCAAACCATAGCATCATAAACCATATCGATGTATTCGTATAAGCAGCTACACCTAGAATGATTGCTGTTGACATAAACTTTCCACCAAGTGCTAACGCTACTGCTACATTCCCATTCTTCAACTCCTCCATGTCTTTGAACGGAGTCATCCAGGTAAATATGACCACACCTAACAATTGAAGAAAAATGATGACAAGAACACTTACTACTAAATTAACAACGATCATCAATTAGCCCACCCCCTAAATTTCGCATAGGCCGAATCATAATCGGCAAAATCATGTACTTCTTCCAACACCACAGATGCTTTTTTTTGTTTCTCCAGTGCCGTATAACGCTTATCGTCAATCGGCTGCTTGATCCGGTTGCCGGAAGGTAGCTGAATCACAGCAAAGTTTCTCGTCTTATCTTTTAACTTAGTCTTGTATACACCTACAAGATCAACGTCGGTTGTTATCGACACTTTGAGGTTCGTCAGATCCGCCGCAGCCGTCTTCTGGTCTCCATAGGATTTGATAGCCTTCCAAGAGGATAAGCGGATTTCATTACGCTTATCAGCAGCTGTTACCAACTCAGCATCCATGAACTGCAAGGTCCAGATTTTATCACCTGTTGCATAGTTCCCATCATTGGGCAGGAGCTCATTATCAGGCAAGACCGTCATATCACTACCTATTAAATCCCCTACTGTACCCTCTACAACTCGGTAATCCCAAGGTACTCGCGATACGCTATCTGTCGTCTCTACAGTGGAATCCGTATGGAATACACTATCCTGACTACCCGAGCATGCACTTAACAAAAGCACTGTTAGAAGCATACAACATACGGTTATTCCATTCCTCCACGTTCGTGCTAATATATGGACTCCCGCTACTTTTCCCTTCTTCATACGCAATTATCTCACTCCCATCGCGATAAATTGACTAGCATTGCCTGTAATCAGTCCACCTGCCCGGCCGAGTAATCCACAAGGCTTCCCATTAATCATGAACATACCGGTCAACAAATGAAATTCACCTTCTGATGTATTTATCCGAGCTAACTCGGCTCTTTTTTGATAAACAGAGGGAAACAACACACTGCTATCAAAACCTTCCTCATCCTGAAGTTCCAATAACCCACCTTCATCAAAGAGGCGTACAGAACCTCCCTCACGGCCAAATACTGATTTAGACACAAAATTCCCGGAAAACACTGGTTTGTTATATGTAGGTAAGATGTAGCTTTCAATGGCCTTACGCTCTTCTTCATCAAACAACAGACCCAGTTCGTACATCCCCCATACCACCGCCATGAGTCCCTTTGATTGCAACAGTATACTGTGTGGTGAATTAAATATCTCTAGATTTCCGGTTTCAATCGCATAGGCCAACGCTTCACCACCATCGTCAATAGCCATCCATTCCTTTGGATAGAGGGCGAACATCCGATTAATAATACGACCCTCACCATCTTTTACGACTCCATTATCAATCGATAAATCAAGGCAATCCACACATTGGATATTGAGGCCACTGTGCCGTACAAGTGCTTCAATTGTGCCAGAATCTTCTTGATGAGATCCGTATGCGACACAGGCTGCTGTATCCGGACGTTCTTTCCCCCACGCCGCTTCAAGAAGCTCCTTCATCGCAGTATTTGGACTGTCTATTCCTGCCCCTGCTTGCTCACATATCCAAGGGGTCGCTATTGAGGCTTCCACATAACCAGTAGGCGTATCTGCATTCAACTCCAGCAACTTAATCGTACCGTCATCAGCCACCGCATAATCGAAGCGGGCATAACGACTTATGAGCCCCTGGGCTGGTAGTGGACATTGATCAATCATCTCCCACAAGACGGGAGGGATACCGATCAAATCATACAAATCATGCTTGAGATAAACGTAGCGAACAGCTTTGTCGAGTATATCCCAGAGCTTACAGGAGGCTTCTTCAAGCTCCTTATATGTCTCTCTTCGCATAACTACAACTGCATCTAGCCAGTATTCTTCACCCTCAAGGTCCGCCCAGGTAAATCCAAGCTCATGCAGGTGATCAACCCGAGGTGCTCGTGCATGAGCGGATTGATCCAGAAACTCGAATACACTCTGAGAATCGATCATCCGCCAAAACCACCACTCTTACCTGAACTTGATTTAGAACTGGATGAGCTCAGACCACTGGATTTACCTCCGATTCCTCCGGCCTTCGATGAAGTAGATCTTCTTGTAATGGAGCCGCTGGATGAAGTCGATGTTTTCGGTTTGACCACAGAACCAGGAACATTCTTATTCTGGAACTTATCGTTACTATAGGTGTTAGGCTTATACGTATTCTTAGTTCCTGGATAATAGGTTGGACGGTTGTTGTACCACCCTCGCGAAGAGTAGTTGGAACCACTGTTGAACAGCATGTGATACAATAACAAATCATCCCAACCGAAGCCTGAATTATAGCCTCCGTAGTTGTTCACTACAGTCGTCCCATTTGAGGTCGTAACCCCCTGTTCCGGCTTCACAACCTCTTTCGTACCCTCCTCTGGATACGGAATGTTCCAGTCTACATTTTTATCAAAATACGTCTTCACCTCTTCTGTAGACCAAGACACAAGCTGAGGTTCATCCTTAGAAGTACTGCTACTGGCTCCTACAGCACTCGGAACAAACAGAGCATTCGCCAAAAGGGCAATTCCGAGTGAGGTAGATAATACACGAATCGGTTTCCCTTCAGGGGTGAACAACTTCGATATAGCTAACTCTTTAGCATTTTCATCTTTAGTCACCACAATATCCTCCTTCCATGACATTATTATTTATTCGATGCGCATCGGTACAAGGAGAAGCTCCAGCTTCCCTTCGTCTACATTCAGGCGCCCTTCAACTGTCTCATATTCCTTGGTACCCACCACAAGATAATTGACATGCTCCAATGCAACAATCATATTCATGCTCCATGTACGCTCCTCAATGACACGTAGCTCGCCATCCGGCATTTTCTCAAACAAAATGACACTCATCCCATTATCCATTTTTACCCATTCCCCCTTATAACCATTATGCTTTTGATACGGTATTTGCACCTATACGTTTCATTTCATATCCAATAAAGACGCATAATGAAAAACACTCACAACTTAATCTATTAAATTCAATATATTTAATCTTCGTTAAATCTAACATTTTCACAATCTACTTCTATAATAATTTTTTAGGTATGTTTAAGATAGAGGTTTATTTTGTATTAATTTGTAATTTAAAGATGGTTAATGTCGTAATTTGTCGAACTATTAACCATTTCGTCATATTCAGAAAAACACACTTTAAAAACCCTTAATTTCTCACTCTTTGAGATATTAAGAGTTTTTGTATGCGCTACTCCACAAGGGTATACCTAGAATTGGTTAAGTTAATCTTCCCTTTTAATCCTGGAGTCATATAGATGCGATTATCCTCCATAATAAACATCGCTTCCACATTCTGTTTCCGATTGATATATGCCATGCCTTCTTCTAAGTCCATAACGACTACGGCCGTAGAAAGTACATCCGCATCGGTCGCCGTCCCACCAATAATGGTTACACTTTTCAACCCATTCTGCGTAGGGAAGCCCGTCTTCGGATCTAGAATATGATGATATCGCACACCATTTTCCATGAAGAAACGCTCGTAGACCCCCGATGAATCAATCGTTTCGTTATCGAGTTGAATGAGTGCTAGTTGTTCTCCACGCTCACGATCTGGATCCTGAAGTCCAATCCGCCACTGCTCACCGCTTGGCTTTTTGCCAATAGCAATGATGCTACTGCCTCCGAGATCAATAATGGCACTTTCAATCCCTTCTTGATGCAAATAATCAGCTACTAGATCAGCAGCGTATCCCTTTCCAATACCACCAAGATCCAGCGACATCCCTTCTTTTGCAAGCTTAATGGTCAATTTAGCTTCATCCATCATAATATCCTTATAATTGACGAGCGACTTCGCTTGATTAATAAGGTTCGCGTCTGGGACATGCTCACCACCATTTCCAATCTTCCAAAGACTAACGAGTGGTCCGATACTTGGATCAAATGCTCCTTGCGTATCTTTCGCATAATCTATAGATACTTTCACAAGATCAAATGTCCCTTTAGATACTTTAATAGCTTTTTTTCCTGCTGCCTGATTAATGGCATATATCTCACTGTTTTTATTTGACATATTTATCTGTTCATCAATATCATCCAGCATCTGTTCGATTTTCTTCAGATGCATCGCACTCGCATCATCCTCATATATTTTCAGATTGATCACCGTATCGAATTTGAAAAGTGTCTTCGTCACTGGCTCGTTAGGCGGTTCACTTTTGCTTGAACTATTGTTCCAATAGAACAACCCGATCCCTGCACATACTAATAGAAGAAACACCAATCCCCAGATCTTAACTTTGCTACTTGTCATCATGTGTCCCACCTGCCCATTAAGAATAATCTTTATATTAAAATATTAAAATCAAGTATATTATCTCTGACCAGACCTAAAACTGTATGTGATATCCATCACGCTTCCATCCAAATGAAGATTGCTCAAATTTGCATATGAACGAAATAAGTATAAACCTTCCAAAGAGAAAATCTCTTCAAGCATACCACGATGTTTAAATTATCAATAGATTTATTGCCCCTGTAATATAAAAAAAACATAAAACAATGGCAGCCCCGAGCAAGAAAATTCCTGTTCGGGACTGCCATTGTATATTTAGTGAATTACTTAGACTGGATTTGAAGCGAAAAAGCGCGGTAAATATTCCTTATTGGCTTCCAACATTTCATCCAACATTTTAATAGCAATGCCTACGGATGGCACGAGCGGATGATGAGCCATGGCTTGAATAGCTAGGCCTCGATCTCCTGTTACAGCCGCATCTATAGCAAGTTGCTCATAGGTTTTGACTGCATGGATAAGTCCTACGGCAGAAGGCGGGATCTTCGTTACCGGAAGAGGAAGAGGACCGTTCTTCGTAACTACGCAGTTGACTTCTATGCTAGCGTTATCCGGTAGGAAGTCAAGAATACCATTGTTCGCCACATTGAGCGTTTGAATATCATTTGTACCGTTGTAAAGAGATCTCATCAAGTTTACAGCTGCTTCAGAATAAAAGGCTCCACCACGTTGCTCCAATTGCTTAGGCTTATCCTGTAGATCAACATCACTGTATAACTCGAATAATTCTTCTTCTACGCGCTTCACAACTTCAGCACGATTAATACCCTTTTCATGTGATGCAAGCTGTTCTTTCAGCATTTCATCCGTCATGTAGAAATATTTCAAATAGTATGATGGCAAAGCTCGAAGGGACTGTAAGAATTCAGGATTCCATTCGCAAGCAGGTACATTCTTAGCGCTATACCCAGCAGTATCTGCCAACATCTCGTCCAGTTTGTCCTCACCTTCCACATCAATACGGGTAATCCAGTGAAGGTGATTCAGTCCAACAAATTCAGCATATACACGGTCAGGTGCAACCTCATACTTAGCTGAAACCTGCTTAATTAGACCGATTGGGGCATTACATAGCCCAATGCTTTTGACATTAGCATACTTGATGATTGCCTCAGTTACCATACCCGCTGGATTGGTAAAGTTAAGCAACCATGCGTCAGGAGCAAGCTCTTCTATATCCTTACAAACGTCCAGCAGAACTGGAATGGTACGCAGTGCCTTCATCATCCCACCAGGACCCGTAGTTTCTTGTCCAATGACGCCATATTTCAATGGAATGGATTCATCTCGGCCACGCGCAGCCAACATCCCTACGCGCATCTGAGTACTCACAAAGTCAGCTCCTGCAATGGCCTGACGGCGGTCTGTCGTCAAGTGAACCTCAATAGGTAGTCCAGACTTCTCAACCATACGTTTTGCTAAATTGCCGACGATATTCAACTTACGTAATCCAGGTTCGATATCAACGAGCCACAATTCACGCACTGGAAGTTCATTATAATGAAGGATAAATCCCTCTACCAATTCTGGAGTATAAGAAGATCCCCCACCGATAACAGCTACTTTTAATCCTTGTTTTGTTGCCATTATTTCCACATCCTATCATCTAGTTTATTTTATAAGTTCAAAATCACTGTAAAACCGCATTTTCTCATATACTTCTTCGCTGATTATCAGTCCGTCTTCTTCCATAGCGGACCACACGGCACCAACAACTGGTTCAGTAGTTAATGTAACGACAGATGCGTGAGGTGCAACCTTATGTAACGACTGCTCAATGGGGCCACGAATCCATCCTTTATCACCTCTGGTTAGCAGACTGCCTACAAGTACAACATCAAATGTATCGTTTGCCATACTCAGCCTTTGCACGATAGCTGCTGCAGATTTACCTAGATCTACACCCTGACGATTTAAGATCTCTAGAGCCACGGCATCCCCTTCAGCTGCTGCTTCAAACAGCAATCTGGCAGCATCCACAGGTACACCTCTTCCATTATCTTGAAAATCATTGAACATAGATTCAACGGTGTCGTAACTTAGTAGTTTGAGTAATAATCCCGTCAGTAGCGTTGGCTGCTCACGGCCGTCCCATGCTCGGATGACAGAACGGAATACCTCAATATTCAATCCGCCTCCTCCGCCAAAGTCACCAAACATATAACTGAATCCACCACATTGATAATGTTCACCTTGTAGATTTCTTCCTGCGGAATTGGTTCCTGTGCCGCAGATGAGAGAGATACCGTATGGTTGGTTGGTACCCGCTCGAAGTCCAATTATCGTGTCGCAGTTAATGGTATAGTTCGTAAATCCAATGTTACGGATCAGCGGATGTAGAATATTGTAATCCGCTTCGCGGTCGGCTCCTGCAAGGCCTAAGTAAGCATGCCCGATATCTTCTAACTGAATACCAGCCTCTGAGAGTGCACTTAAAGTAGCTTCTCGTATACTATTTGCTGCTACAGCAGCGTTAATCTGGTGGTTCCCGTTACCGCTCTTGCCTTTACCGATTACGTTTCCAAATTCGTCGGTCAGCAGGGCATACGTCTTTGTTCCGCCCCCATCGATTCCCAAGTAGTAAGCCAATGATCGTCACTCCTATTATTGTTAAAATATCTGAAACATTACACTTTTTCAATCTATTCAATTGAAGATAATTCACTCTTAAATGTGGATTCCCTAACAATCAGTTCCGGATCAATTTTAACGCTCGAAGCCCGTTTCATCGTACCATCTATACGCTTCAACAGCATATCAGCAGCCGCAATGCCAATCCGATCAGCCGGTTGGCGAACCGTTGTTAAATGTGGACGAAGTTGTGAGGCAATGTTCTGATCATCGTAACCGACGATAGCCACCTGCTCCGGGATGCTGATTCTGGCCTCCATCAAGGCATTGATCACACCGAGGGCGATGTTGTCATCACCAGCGAAAACGGCTGAAGGTAGGTTACCGTCTCTAATCCACTTCCAACAACTCTCATAGCCGAACTCAATTTCAAAATCCCCGTGAACCGTCTCAAACGGAGTGAGACCTTTCTCCTGAAGGGCATGCAGAAATCCGTTTCGGCGTTCACGCGTACTCCGGAACATCTCATTACCGCACAGATGAGCTATTGAGGTGTGACCGAGATCAATCAGATGGCTGGTTGCTGAATATCCGCCTTTAAAATTATCTATAGTCACCGAGAAGGCGTCGTTCTCCGGCTTCTGATTATCTATCAGAACATATGGGATATTCCGGCGCTTTAATTCCATAATATAACTATCTTCTTCCAAAGGCGAGAGCAAGATCATACCGTCGACCCGATCTTCCTGGATGAGATAGTGATTGCCATCCGAACCGCTACCTCCTGATATCGAGATCGCAATGAAATAACCGTGCAGTGCGAGCACCTCGTTGAGTTCCTTGACGACTGCATCGAAGAATGCATCCTGCAGCGTCGTCACGATTAAGCCGATAATACCGGTTTTACCGCGGGCAAGGCTACGGGCTGCCGCATTCGGACGGTAATCCAATTCTTTGATCGTATCAAGCACCTTTTGGCGGTTCTTTTCACGTACCGATTTTGCACCGTTTAACACACGGGAGACCGTCACAACAGACAATCCAGATTTTTTGGCAACATCAAAAATACTTACCTTCATTATAAATTCTCCTTGCGGCAGATTTTCCGTACATAAAAACTTATACTTAGTATACATGGACGGAAGGCTGACCGCTAAACATTTATACCGTCCCTTGCGGGACGGTGGATAGGAGCATTTTTAGCGTTTGATAATTTCCGCTACTTTCTTTTGAATGATCGGCATCAATTCTTCAACTGTCTTATGTCCAGTCTCGATCGGCTGCATTTCATTAATGAACATGTCATTAATCTGCGAATAATTTGTGATCAAGTGGTTAAAGGATTCAAATCCGTATTTGACGCCGCCTTCGTACGCCTTTTTCACATCTTCAGGATCGATTCCATCAAAGTGTTTGTAGTATGTTTCCGCTGCCTTTGTATTGACAGGTGGATTACCTCCGCTGAGTTCGATGGATTTCTCCTGAATTTCGGTTGAAACTAGGAACTTAATCCATTCAAAAGCTTCCTTCAGATGCTTAGATCCTTTCAGAATTAGCAACGGATCAACGAACAGTGTACTACGCACTTTATTGTCACCTTCCCAAGGCACGGCAGCTACACCGATTTTGAAAGGAAAGTCATTTGCACCTGCAAGGCTCCATGAGCCAGTGACAGACATACCAATCTTACCTGCGACAAACGGATCACCATTCTGTCTCGCTACACTCTTACTCCATTCGGTAGTAGGCGCAACCTTTTCTTTAAAGATGAGTCCGAATAATTTGTTGTAAGCCGCAATAACTTCAGGGGAATCAAAGTGAGTAGCTGAAGGAACACCGCCATTTGTCCAGGTATCTTCGGAGTATGGCTTGGCTCCAAAATACAGTGGACGCATGTCGCGCTCTGCCCATGTGAAGTCAACACCATACTGCGTTTTTCCTACATCATCAGATACAACGGTCATTTTCTTAGCGTCTTCAACCATCTTTTCAAATGTCCAACTCTTATCCTCATAATCACTTTTCTGTGTCCATTAAAGTTAAAGCGCTTTAACTTTATCGAGATATTATCCCCCTAATATATAACTATCCAACCATCTGTTTGTTTGAAAATTAAAGTGCTTTAATTTTCGATTCGTCCTGTTGACAATATCATAGAGGAACAATTACAAATAATCAATATTTTTTTATATCTTTTTAAAATAATGTAAACGCTTAAAAATGCACCTACTAGAATTTCATCAGCTAATAAACCCATAGGTTTTTTCTAATGTCTATTCTAGGCGGTGCATATCATGATCCATTCTCATTAGACTGTTTTATTAATCACACGGAAAGTTCCCGTACCAAATGCGCATAAATCCCCATTCTCCGTCCGTGCGAAAGCTTGTGTAGTAATCATTTTACGAGAGCTGTGTATGAGTTCTGCAGTCACAATAACCTTTCCTCTCTCTGTTGGCGCCAAGTAGTTTATCGACAGATTACTTGTAACTACATTGTCCTGAGGTCTTGCAATCATTGCTACTAATCCCATCGCTGAATCGATTAGTGTCGCATGAACGCCACCATGTAGGATACCGATTAAATTAAGATGATGTGGCATAATGTTAATGGAGACGACAATCTTCTTCTCGCTTAGCTCTTCAAGCTCACAACCCAGGAATCCCCAGAACGTAGATCCAGCTATTTTTCCCCAATGTTCCAAGTCAGGATGTTCACCCTCTAAATCCGTTTTCATAATTTGATCCTCCTTACTCTTGTTTCACTTTATTATATCTATATGACTGTTACTTAGACGTCTTGTCATTATCTTCTTCAAACAGCTTCCGTCGAAGCACTTTACCGACCAACGTTTTTGGAAATGTATCACGAAACTCATATATTTTAGGCACTTTATACACGGCCAATTTCTCCTTACACCAGCGTTTTAAATCTTCCTCATTGGCCGTAGATCCCTCTTTCAGTATAATGAACGCCTTTACAGTCTCACCGCGATAAGGATCTACCACACCGGCGACAACAGCTTCTTCCACATCTGGATGCTCAAACAACACTTCTTCCACTTCTCGCGGATAAATATTGTACCCTCCAGCGATAATCAAATCTTTACGGCGGTCCAAAATATAGAAGAAGCCATCGGCATCCATCCTTGCTAAATCTCCCGTATATAACCATCCATCGCGAAGCGCTTTATTCGTTTCTCCTGGTTGTTGCCAATATCCCTTCATGACCTGTGGGCCTCGGATAATGAGCTCTCCAATTTCACCTTGTGCCATCTCCTCTCCGGACTCCGGATGGACGATACGAGCATCCGTATCTGGAAAAGGAATGCCAACAGAACCAACTTTGCGCTTCTCCCATAGATTGTTCGCATGCGTTACGGGTGAAGTCTCTGTCAAACCGTAGCCCTCAATAAGCGTGCCACCTGTAATACTCTCGAAGCGCTCCTGCACCTCAACCGGTAAAGAGGCTGCACCACTAATACATATTTTGATGGAGGATAGATCGAATTTGTGAACATCAGGGTGATTGATCACTGCAATATACATGGTAGGTGCTCCAGGAAATACAGTTGGCTTCAAACGACCCATCGTTTTAAGAATTTGATTAATGTCGAACCGTGGCATTAATATCAACGTGCCAGCCATATGAATGGATTGATTAAGTAACACCGTCATCCCGAAAACATGGAAAAAGGGCAGTGCTGCTAAATAACGTTCTTTCGCGATCTCAGCGCGATAAAACCAGAGCTTGCCCTGAATGGTATTGGCCACCAGATTCATATGTGTAAGCATGACGCCCTTAGCGAAACCCGTCGTCCCACCCGTATATTGAATAAGTGCTAGATCCTCATCAGCGTCAACGGGAATTTGATTAGGCGTCGCCGTCGACTGTTTTAAGAATGAACCGAAGGATAAGACACTGCTATCATAAATGATTGGCGGTCCCGTTTTTTTAGTCTTCAAAGAATATAACCAATTCTTAGGGAACGGCAAGTAATCTTTAATTGAAGTGACTAGAATATAATCTAACGGATCTTTCTCCGTCGCTTTCTTTACACGATTCACTAGGACGTCCAGTGTTACAATCATTTGGACACTCGCATCCTTCAACTGGTACTCCAACTCCCGAGGCATATACAGAGGGTTTGTCATCACAACGATACCACCCATCAGAAGCGTTCCATAATACGCGATCACCGCTTGTGGGCAGTTCGGTAGCATGACTGCCACTCGGTCTCCCTTACGAATACCCAGCTTGTGCAGGGCATTCGTAAAACGGTAAACCGAGTCCAATAGTACTTTGTAAGACATCTTATTCCCTAGAAAATCCAGAGCGATCTGCTCTGGATATAATGCTGCGGATTCCACCAAAAACTGCGCCAAATTTTGCTTCGGATAATCATATGTTACGGGTACTTCAACCGGATAATGTTCTAACCAAGGTTTATCTAACATGTTGGCCACCCCATTCTCAAGAATCCGTTATAGCGTTTTCTGAATACACACTTAAAGAACGTACTTCTCCGCTTCGATCACTTTGGCAGCAATTTTCCGTTTCAATCCTAGCGTATTTACCTGCGTTCTTCTTGTCATCTTTTTCAACACTGATAGCCCTGTACGAAGTGTATCTCCGGATTCCATCGCTGCCAACGTTTCTTTCGCCCAACATTCGATCCGATCGAATTCTTCATGTATAAAGGCTATCGTCATGTTAATAGCATTGCTCGCTTTCGCTTCTCCCACTTGATTGACACTCTTTTTTGTGCGGAGTAAAGCGCTTTCCATTGCGAACACTGTAATCATCATATCTGCTAGATGACTGAGTACTTCCTGTTCCTGTTCTAACTTCAATTGGTACTTTTGTACGGCCTGCGCACCAACCATTAGGAATATTTTCTTTGTCATGGATAGTATATGTGTTTCTTGCTCGAGAGTACCTTCGAATAGTTGACCAGGAACTAGGCCTAATAATTCTGATTGTAATGATAATGCCTTTTGCATTAAAGGTAATTCGCCCTTCATAGCACGCTTAATCAACGTACCCGGGATGAGTAAACGATTGATTTCATTTGTCCCTTCAAAAATACGATTAATCCGCGAATCTCGATAATTACGTTCCACACTATACTCTTGAATAAATCCATATCCACCATGAATCTGAACACCTTCATCCACGATGAAATCGAGCGTTTCAGAACCGAACACTTTATTAATGGAGCATTCTAACTGATACTCCGCAATAGCTTTGGCAGATTGGTATCCCACATTCGGACTATCATAATCCACTTCAGCTAAGCCGATATCGAACAGACCCGCTGTCCGGTAAACCATACTCTCTAACACATACGTACGTATGTTCATTTCTGCTAGTTTTTTTCCCATAAGAGGAAATGATGAAATTTTGCGGCCAAATTGTGTGCGTTCATTAGCATATTTGGCTGCGTACTCGATCGAGTCTTTCGAACCCCCGACACATCCTGCAGCCAACTTAAAACGGCCAATATTCAATATATTAAAAGCAATCAAATGTCCCTTGCCAACTTCCCACAAAAGGTTATCAACCGGAACTTTGACATCCTCCAGAATTAACGGACACGTAGATGAACCCTTGATTCCCATTTTCTTCTCTTCCGGACCGATGCTAAGTCCTTCCATTGTACGCTCTACGATAAAGGTACTAAACTCCGTGCCATTTACTTTTGCGTACACGATAAAGATGTCAGCAAAACCCGCATTCGTAATAAATTGCTTACTCCCATTCAGAACGTAATACTGACCATCCTCCGTAAGCGTAGCCGTTGTTTTGGCGCCAAGCGCATCTGATCCAGAAGAGGGTTCCGTCAGACAATAAGCAGCGATTTTTCCCCCTGTGGACAACGCTGGCAAATACTTTTGCTTCTGCTCATCCGTGCCGAAATAAACAATCGGAAGTGTACCAATCCCTACATGTGCCCCGAAAGTTAACGCGAATGATGAAGCTTTAGTCAGCTTCTCGCTAATTAACGTGGCACTCACTTTATCCAGTCCTAAACCTCCATAGTTCTCTGGAACTTCAGCACCGAGAAGGCCAATCTCACCGGCTTTTTGCAACAATTCCACCGTCAATCCATAGTTCAGCTTTTCAATTTCTTCATCTCTAGGTGTAATCTCAGCGGCTACGAATTGTTCCGTTGTCTCCGCAATCATACGATGCTCTTCCGTAAAGTCCTCTGGCGTTATGATTTGTCGAAAATCGATATCCTCAATCATGAAACTTCCACCCAACACTTTGCTCATCGTTTCCCTCTCCTTTACCCTCATGAATTTTATTGAGGATGAACTTCAAAGACCCCCGCCGCGCCCATCCCACCTCCGATACACATCGAGACGACACCGTAACCCCCACCACGTCTGCGCAGTTCCTGAATTAATGTTGTCGTAAGTTTAGTACCTGTGCACCCAAGTGGATGTCCAAGGGCAATCGCTCCCCCGTTCACGTTAACTTTCTCCTCATCGATACCAAGCTCTCGGATGACATGCACACATTGGGAAGCAAAAGCTTCATTAATTTCAAATAAACTAACATCTTCAAGCGTGATTCCAGCCATTTGTAACGCTTTGGGAATCGCTTTGACCGGCCCTACTCCCATCATTTCTGGTTCCACACCCGCTACTGCAAAAGACCGAAATGTTGCTAGCGGCGTCAAGCCGAGTTCGTCTGCCTTCTCTTTACTCATGATGACAATGGCAGCGGCACCATCACTCGTCTGGGATGTGTTACCCGCCGTAACCGTGCCTCCTAATTTAAATGCTGGTTTCAGCTTACTTAGTGTTTCAACGTTGGTATCCGCTCGAACGCCCTCATCCATATCGAAGATAAATGATTGTATCGATATTTGACCGCTCTCATCTACACGTTTCAACTCCGCTTGTACCGGAGTAATCTCATCCCTAAATTTACCTTCAGCTATCGCCTGTGCTGCTTTCTCATGTGAGCGTGATGCGAATAGGTCTTGATCTTCACGAGAAATGTTGAATTTCTCTGCGACTCGCTCAGCCGTATGCCCCATTGCGATATATACTTCCGGCATTTCTTCAACAATCCTCAGATTAGGTGAAATCTTAAATCCCGTCATCGGTACCTGACTCATACTTTCTACTCCTCCAGCGATTAAGATGTCCGCATGCCCTAACATGATTCGTTCGGCTGCGAAGGCGATGGACTGTAATCCTGAAGCACAGAAACGATTGATCGTCATCGCCGGTACTGTAACTGGAAACCCAGCATACAACGACATAATACGGGCAAAATTCAATCCCTGTGCACCTTCTGGCATGGCACAACCGATAATAATATCTTCTACGTCCCCCTTCGAGAGACCAGGTGTACGATCGATTACAGCTTCCAGAACGATTTTTCCTAACTCATCCGCACGTGTCTGCCCTAGACTTCCCTTTTTAGATTTACCGATCGCGGTACGTGCCATGGATACGATTACAGCTTCTTTCATTGAATCCTCACACTCCCTTCCCCGGATAAGTTAATTGCGTAATGCCTTACCTTTCGTCAACATATGTTGCATCCGTTGTTGAGTCTTCAGCTCACCACACAAGCTCAGGAAGGCTTCCCGCTCCAAATCGAGCATGTACTGTTCACTCACAAGTGTCCCTGCTGGCATATTACCGCCAGCCAGTACATGAGCCAGTTTCTTCGCAATCAACAGATCGTGATCGCTAATGTAACCACTTTCTCTCATCCCGATAGCCCCCAGTTGTAGTACTGCCTTACCTTCCGAACCCGCTACCCTAATCTTCTCTTCAGGGATCGGTTCATAGCCTGCTTTGCTCATCCGAAGAACAGCCTGTTTAGCTTCATATATTAAATGATCCTGATTGGCTATAATTCGATCTGTTGAACGAAGATAACCTAACTTTTGAGCATCATATCCACTGGTTGAGACTTTTGCCATCCCAACCGTTTCAAAAATGTGATTGATGTATGGCTGAATATCCACATCGGGATATCCTACACGTTGGCTTGCTCGCATCGTTAGTTCTTTGCACCCTCCGCCAGCAGGTATTAGGCCCACACCCACTTCAACTAAACCATAATACGTTTCAGCCCCTGCAATAACTTGATCTGCAGGCATGCAAGCTTCTACGCCTCCACCCAAGGTCATCCGATGTGGAGCAGCAACAACAGGCTTTTCGAATCTTTTCACTTTGTACATCGTGTTCTGGAACATGCGAATAATACTATCAATTTCATCCCATTCTTCATCTTGTGCTTCCATCAACAACAACATAATATTTGCACCTACACAGAAATTCCTACCCTGATTAGCGATGATCATACCTTCAAAGTTATTTCGCACTTCTACCAAACTTTGCTGGATCATCATCAATATATCTGCACCGATGGCATTGTTAGGTGAATGAAATTCGAGGCATGCTACTCCGTCTCCAAGATCAATCAAGCTCGCACCATCGTTTCCTTTGACAATCTTGTTCTGCTCCTTGAGGGTACTCAGTGTAATGATTTCCGGTGGCTGTTCCACTAACTTGAAGCTCTGTTCAGATACATAATATAAGGTGCCTGTTTCCTTCTGATAAAAGGATTGATTGCCCGCAGCAATCCATTCCTTCACCCACGTTGGAACACTCAACCCTTCCTTTTCCATACGTTCAACAGATCTGACCAACCCCATAGCATCCCATGTTTCAAACGGACCTAGTTCCCAGTTAAACCCCCACTTCATCGCTTCGTCGATTTCATGAATTGAATTTGCAATTTCGCCGACTTTTTCAGCGGAGTAAATGAGTACCTGCTTGAGAATATTCCATGCGAATTCAGAATAGCGGTCACCTGCAGCGATTAATGCCTTTGTTTTCCCCCTAGCACCTTTTGCCAGTTTCGCTGCTTCCAGCGAGCCGGAAGTCACCTTTTTCTGTGGATAATATTCCATGGAGGATAGATCGAGAGACCATATTTCACTACCGTTAGTCCCTTTTTTCTTCAGATAAAATCCTTGGCCAGACTTCTCACCAAACCAACCTCGTGCGACCATACTAGTCAGCGCATCTGGAGCCGCAAAAGCTGCTTTCTCCGTTTCATCTGTTATGTTCGCGTACACGTTGTCTGCCACATGAATGAATGTATCAAGTCCGACCATATCTAACGTCCGGAAGGTGGCACTTTTTGGGCGTCCCATCGCAGGTCCAGTGACCGCATCTACTTCCTCTACAGTGAACCCGTTCTTCAGCATCTCTTGCAATGTAATGAGAAGTCCATAAGTCCCAATGCGATTTGCGATGAAATTCGGAGTATCCTTAGCCAGAACGACACCTTTTCCTAGAACATTCTCACAAAATACTTTCATCTGCAGAACAATCCCCGGGTCGGTCTTGGTTCCTGGAATGATTTCTAACAACTTCATATAGCGGGGTGGATTAAAAAAATGCGTACCTAGAAAGCTTTCCTGAAAGGGTTCGCTACAATCAGCGACCATCTCTTGAATAGATATGCCTGACGTATTAGAACTGACAATCGTTCCAGGCTTCCAATAACTTTCTACTTTACGAAATAGATCCTTTTTAACTTGAAGATTCTCGACGACAACCTCAATCACCCAGTCCACTTCCGATATGTGCGAAAGATGATCCTCCAAATTCCCAGGTGTGATCCTCTCCGCGAATGTATCGTCATAAAGGGGCGAGGGCGTACTTTTTCTTAATTTCGCAATGGCTCCTGTAGCCAACCGATTTCTGACAGCAGGATGTTCGAGGTTGTATCCTTTTTGTGTTTCCTCATCCGTCAAGTTTTTCGGTACCACATCCAACAATATGCAATAAATTCCAACGTTAGCTAGATGAGCCGCAATGCCTGAACCCATAATTCCCGATCCGATGACAGCCGCCTTACGAATGGATTTGTTCATCTTTTACTTTCCTCCAGTTCAGTTCTATTTAACGAATGGGATGATCCCCGAATACGGATTGCTCCAGAATTTCTGCGATGTCTTTCGCTTTGACACGTTCCTCAACTTCCTTCATCTTCGTACCATCCTCCATCATCGTTAGACAGTAAGGACAAGCACTGCTTATGACCGTCGGATTAACTTCTAGCGCCTGCTCCGTTCGAGCCAGATTCACCCGCTTACCCGATGTTTCCTCTAGCCACATCATGCCACCACCGGCACCACAACACATGCCATTCTCTCGAGACCGCTTCATTTCAGCCATTTCTACGCCAGGTATAGCTTTCAGGATATTGCGTGGTTCATCATAGACATTGTTGTAGCGACCTAGATAGCAGGAGTCGTGATACGTAATCCGTTCCTTCACTTCATGACGGGGATTCAACTTTCCTTCTTGAATGAGCTTGTCGAGTACCTGCGTGTGATGGGTGATTTCAACACCCTCAAGTCCGAATTCAGGATACTCATTCTTCAATGTGTTGAACGTATGCGGACAGGCGGTGACAATCTTCTGAACACCATACTTCTGAAAGATGCCAATGTTATCGGTGCATAGCTGTTGGAACAACATCTCATTGCCCATTCGGCGTGGTGTATCTCCTGAATTCTTCTCCTCGTTCCCCAGAATGGCGAAGGAAATGCCAGATTCATTTAATAACCTTGCAAATGCTCTGGAAATGGAGCGACTACGAATATCATATGAACCCATCGATCCAACAAAAAACAAGTATTCGAAATCTGGGTTCTCCTTCACCGTTGGTACTTTAATCCCTCCGATATCTCCAGTCCATGTGGCACGGTCGTTCCGATTTAAGCCCCATGGATTTCCCTGTCTCTCAATATTCTGCATCGCGCGCTGTCCCTCGTGAGGAACACTACCTTGCATCAACACCAGATGTCTGCGCAAATCAATAATTTTATCAACGTGTTCGTTACTTACCGGACATTGATCTTCACAATTACGGCAGGTCGTGCAGGACCATATTTCCTCTTCCGATATAACATCACCGATAAGTTCTAACTCTTCTGGTTTCTTGTCTTGTTCGATCCATGTTGATTTATGCCAGTCAAGTGTTGGCACGATATTCGTGATACCGCTATCATTTGTATGCCATCCAACTTGATCTTTCTTCTCTAGATTTAGTGCATGAGCTCCATTAGTAGAAAACAAATATTGGGGTACCCAAGGTGACTTACCGGTTATCACTGTTCCCTTCTCCACCATATGATCTCGAAGCTTCGTAATGAGGTGCATCGGCGATAACACCTTTCCTGTACTACTCGCAGGACATACATCAGTACATCGTCCACATTCTACACAAGCGTAGAAGTCGAGCATTTGTTTCTGTGAGAAATCCTCAATCTTGCCAACACCGAAAGTTTCCGCTTCTTCATCTTCCAAATCTATCTTTGTGAGCTGACCGACCGGTGCGCTACGACGGAACCAAATGTTAAGCGGAGCAGTCATAATATGAAAATGCTTCGACTGGGGAACATAGACCAGAAATGCTAATAAAATCAACAGATGCATCCACCATGAAACCATGAACCATCCATATGCTGTAGAGCTAGAAATTCCAGTTAAAGCTAATGCGATAAAGGAGGATATCGGTGAGTAATAAGAAAACGCTAAACCCAGCCATAAACGTTCGAAGCTTAAACATAGTACGACAGATAACATCAAGGAGAAGATGAACAAGATGACGAGACTTGGCTTCCATCCTTTTTTCAATCGGGTAAGTTTCTCCCCATAACGACGATAAGCGGCGTATCCCATAGCAACCAAAATTAGAACAACCGTTACTTCCTGCATCAGCCCGAACACTGCATATCCCGGAATCGGTAAGTGTTTGCCACCCGTTAACCCTTTTACGATCACATCCAAAGCACCGAACTGTAAAATAATGAATCCGTAAAAAATAACGATGTGCATCAAGCCACTCTTTGGATCTTTCATCAACTTCTTCTGACCGAATACTTGTGACAGAAACTCCGTCCACCTTCCCTCAGCACGTTGCCGGAAGTCTGCTGATTCTCCGAGCTTGAGATACAGATAGCGATGGTACACAGCTTTATAGAATAAATAGATGCCATAGCCTGTTACCAGCAGGAACAAAAGGAAATTCGCCGTCTGCCAACCCATCTCTCCCCCTCCTTTCACACCCCAATTTCGTCTTTAGTTCAAACTATAAAGATAGAATGAACTAAAGTTTGTGCTTCACTTTTGTCTTTAGTTCAATCTATAAAGATAGAATGAACTAAAGTTTGTGCTTCACTTTTCGCCTATAGTTCAATCTATATAGATAATTCATTAACTTCATGCATATGATTATAAAAAAATGAATGAGGGTTCATTCATTTTTCCAAACACGAACACCGAGGTGCTCCATGATAAGTAGAAAACACGAGAAATTTGAACTCATTCTGGAAGCTGCATTAAAGGTCATTGCTGAGAATGGCTTTCATCGTTCTCAGATATCCAAAATTGCTAAGGAGGCAGGTATTGCTGACGGTACAGTCTATCTTTATTTTAAAAACAAAGAAGATATTCTCATTTCCCTCTTTCAACAACGATTGGGTGACTTGGTCAGCATGTTCAACAGTAGCGTCAGCAAAACAAATTCGGCGGAAGAGGCGATACGCAAAATTTGTGAGATCCATTACACAGAATTGGAGCAAAACGTAAATCTCGCTTATGTGACTCAGATCGAACTCCGTCAAAGTTCACTTGAACTCCGTAAAGCGATTGGTCTTGCTGTGAAACCCTACATTCAACTGATTGAGGAAATTCTAGAACAAGGCGTTCAAGAGAAGCTCTTCCGACCTGATCTCGATATTAAGTTGACACGGTTGTTATTATTTGGAGGAATGGATGAGGTCGTTACCTCTTGGCTCATCTCTGGAAGGAAATATTCGTTATCTGCCCAGGTAGACAAAACGGTTGAGTTTTTACTGAAAGGCTTGAAATAATCGTTAGAGGGGGAGCTTGGTCACATGAATATCTATGTCATTCTTAAACAAACGTTCGATACAGAGGAGAAAATTGTTATTCGAGATGGGGATATTTCCGACGACGGCGTTAAATATGTCATTAATCCGTATGATGAATATGCGCTCGAGGAAGCTATACGCCAAAAGGAGCAACATGGAGGTTCCATCACCGTCGTTTCCATCGGACCTAGTCGGACAGCAGAAGCATTAAGAACTGCTCTTGCATTGGGCGCCGATCAAGCTGTTCTCATCACCGATGATCGAATAGGGAGTGATGAATTTAGCATCTCAAAAGTATTGTCCGCATATTTCGTCAACAATCAACCCTATGATCTCATTCTTGGGGGAAATTTCTCTATTGATAACGGGGGAGGCCAAGTGGCTATTCGCCTATCGCAACTCCTTAATATTCCCCATGTTGCTTCGATCATCAAGTTAGATGTTTCTGACGCCCATGCTGTCGTCCTGCGTGATTCCGAAGGGGATACCGAAACCGTGAAAGTTACCCTCCCTGCCCTATTCACTGCGCAGCAAGGGCTGAATGAACCACGTTACCCATCGCTACCCGGTATTATGAAAGCTAAGAAGAAACCCTTTCACCATTTGACCATAGACGATTTAGGTCTTACTACAACCGAGATCATTGCCAAAACAGAACGTGTCTCCCTTTTCCTGCCTCCTCCGCGCAATTCGAGTCAAATATTACAAGGCGAACTTAACCAACAGGCATCCGAACTCGTTCATCTTCTTCAACATTCCGATGTGTTATCAATTTAATCCAATAAAGGGGATGACCTTATGAGTAGATCATACGTTGTAGTCGCAGAAGTACGCGATGGCAAGCTGCGTCAGGTTACTTTGGAAGCACTCCAATCTGTTTCTTTGGTTAAGGAGGATGGCGATCTCGTTGCTGCCATTGTGTTGGGACATCAGATTTCAGCTATTGCTGAACAGTTATCCCAGTACGTTAGCGGACATGTCTATGTCATCGACCATATGGACTTAAAGACATATAACGCTGAAATTCACTTCCCTGTTCTTAAAGAAGTATTGGACACCTTGAACCCTCACACCATTTTTCTAGGCCATACCGCTGTAGGTCGCGAACTAGCCCCAATGATTGCAGCATATTTAGAGGCGGGTCAGCTCTCTGACGTTATTTCAATCGAGAAGTCTGGCGCGGAGGTTCTTTATACTCGACCACTTTACGCAGGAAAAGCCTTTGAACAGAAAAAGTTTTCGAATGGTCCCCAAGTCGTTACGATACGCCCCAACAATATAGCTACCGCTGAAACGATCGAATCACGTGCGCAAATTATTACAATGGAATTCACTCCACCTTCATCAATTCGCTCCGTTGTGCAAGACGTCATTCGCAAAACCTCAGGCAAAGTAGATCTTACTGAAGCCAAAATCGTCGTCTCGGGTGGAAGAGGTGTTAAGAGCATCGACGGATTCAAACCTCTGCAAGAACTGGCTGATGTGTTAAATGGAGCGGTTGGTGCCTCTCGTGGAGCATGCGACGCGGGGTATTGCGATTATGCCTTGCAGATCGGTCAGACCGGTAAAGTAGTCACGCCTGAAATTTACATCGCTTGTGGGATCAGCGGTGCAATCCAGCACTTAGCCGGAATGAGTCAATCCCGCATCATTATCGCCATTAACAAAGACCCTGAAGCACCCATATTCAAATTGGCGGATTACGGCATCGTCGGCGATTTATTCGTAGTTGTCCCACTCTTAACGGAAGAATTCAAGAGAGTCTTGGCTTAATATTGATATTGGAATTAGAACGACCCATTGTACTCAATTGAGTACAATGGGTCATTTTAATTAAAGAGGTTGATTGGAACGTTTTTGTAGATTGTATTTTCAAGTATGCCACGATAGTATTAATAGAGACACACATGATATGAATAATAAGGAGTTATTACATATGGATTTTATTGCAATTGACTTTGAAACAGCGAACGCGAACCGATCAAGTGCCTGTTCTTTAGGACTTGTAGAAGTACGAGAAGGTATGATTATATCAGAACACGTCTGGTTAATCGATCCAGAACAGGCTTTTGATTATCGAAATATACAGATCCATGGAATAACTCCAGCTATGGTTAGCGGGCAACCTACGTTCCATGAGCTCTGGCCAACGCTTGAACCTCTCCTACAAGGAAAACAGATTGTTGCACATAATGCTTCTTTTGATATGAGCGTCTTACGATACTGTCTGGATAAATCGTTGATCGATTACCCATCTTTTCAATATTATTGTACTTATTTACTAAGCAAAAAACTGTTACAGGACATGCCTTCTTTTAAATTAAATGTTATTGCAGACTATTATGACATTCCTCTCAACCATCATGAAGCATTGGATGATGCTCGTGCGTGTGCAAAGATTCTATTGAAATTACTTAAAAAGGAACAATGCTCTGATCCATTACAACTCTCCAAAGCTCACGGATGCAAGATAGGATCGATGTATGCTGGCGGTTATACCCCGTTCTCGGCTCCTGCGAAAAGAATTCCAAAGAAACCAACCTCAAGAAGCTATCCAAGATACAATATTAACTCTGGAATGTAAAAGGACAAACGACTGAAATATCAGTTCGCTTGTCCTTTTTCCTTTACTAATTATTAATAGACTTGATATAAACTAACAGGTCCTAGACTACCATAAGAGCCTTGAAATACGCCTTTAACGACATAGTTTCCTGTGGCAAGATACCCTACTGAATACTCGACTGGACTTGGAGTTGCTGGTCCAATATTCACGGTAGTAGAGAAGACTTGACTTAGTTGACCCAGAGGCCCTTTGGAATATAGCGTTAACTCAACGGTTTCATTCTTGGAACTCCAAAGACCAACACTTAATTTATGTTGAGCAAGTTGGCTAACTGATATATCATTTGATGTTGCAGTATAGGCAGCAAATGCGTTAGTAGAAAAGGCGAAGAATGCTAATAATACGATTAAGGCTACCTTTTTCATTAATTTCACCTCCCTTCTTGTGCTGGAGTGATCTGTAGAAAAAAGTCTGTAATAAATAATTTTAATAAGTAATATTTTAACTATTATATCAATTAAATCATTATATGGATATAACTATATGTTTTTATATGAATCTTAATTAATAATCAAATTTATACGGGTCTAGACCTAGCCTCAAAAGCATAGCAACTCTCATTCAAAAGCTACTGATTCGTCATTCTTCTGATATTTCCTCTCTAAACTTCTACTCCAACCTGTTAAGATTACTGCTATAAAGACCATGACCCCGCCTATCCAAGGTGTGTGAATAAGCCCAATGGAATCTGTAATTACTCCACCTAGATACGCCCCCAAAGCAATTCCAACATTAAACGCAGCAATATTGATCGCAGACGCCACTTCAATAGCGCTTGGTACATAACGTTGGGCTAACGTAACGACATAGAATTGCAGTCCTGGCACGTTCATGAAAGCAAACAAACCCAAGATAATAATCGTAATTAAACCAGCGACTTTAAAGGGTGCAGTGAACGTTAAAATAATCAGTACAACTGCCTGTATGAGAAACATATAAAATAATGCATTAATGGGGTTTCGATTGGCCAGCTTTCCACCAATCGTGTTCCCAATAGCAATAGCAAGCCCATAGACGAGTAAAATAATCGCAACGCTTCCTGCTTTAAATCCGGTGATCTCTTGTAGCAACGGAGATAAATAAGTAAAGACAACGAACGTCCCACCATATCCCAATGCTGTAATCACAAATACAAGTAATAAACGCCCGTTGGTAATGAGTTTAACCTGATCACGTAACAATGTACGAGTCCCTTTTCGTAAATCAGATGGAATAAGAATGCTGTTAGCAATCAAGGCAATAACCCCGATAATAACGATAATGACAAAAGCAAATCTCCAGCTAAATTGCTGTCCTATAAAAGTACCAAAGGGGACACCCGTAACCGTTGCTACAGTAAGTCCTGTAAACATAATGGCTATGGCACTAGCCTTGCGGTTTTCAGGCACTAAATCAGCAGCAATCGTAGCACCAATAGACATAAAAACACCGTGAGCCAATGCTGAAATGATGCGTGCAATGAGTAATACTTGCATGCTTGTAGCACTAGCAGCAACCCCATTACCAATAATGAAAACAACCATAATCCACAGTAATAACGTTTTCCGAGACATGGTAGAAGTCATCGACGTTAATACTGGCGCTCCAATCGTTACTCCAAGAGCATACAAAGAGACGGTTAACCCTGCAGTCGTAATAGGAACATGTAAATCTTGAGATATAAGGGGTAACAGTCCTACACTAATAAATTCTGTTGTACCTATTGCAAAAGCACTTACGGCTAATGCCAATAATGCCAATATACTTCGCTTGTTATCAATAATCATTGAAATACTCCTTATTGTTATTAATAATAAAGTTCGAATAATATAATTCTTAGGACGAACCATTTACTAAATGTCTTATTTACCGGCCGGTGAATGCTATTATGAATCATATCGTGCGAATAATGAAGTACGTACTTTTAAGTAATATAGGTACTAAAAAGTACCCTTCATTTCAGTATCCATAGTTAAAAAATATATTGACAGATGAATAGACCCCGTTCTATGATAATGATTATCCGATACTGATAATCATTATCATTATCATTTATAAAAACAAGGGGTGTTCTTTTTGAAGTTTCGTTATGTTGTACCCGCAAGTCTATTGATTTCCTCTATTCTATTTACAGGCTGTGCTAAGAATAATGCAGAGTCTGCTTTGAATAAACCAACCACTGCCGATACTCTAGCAACGAATGCTACCAATACTAACCTATCCGAAACTACCTCTTCGCCAGATTTACAAACGGCTATTGATCAATATCGTATATACGTCATTGAACAGTGTGATCTGTTTGTGAAAGAAACAGAGAAATTCACTACTGCTGTAAAAGACGGTAACCTTGAAGAAGCGAAAGCATTATACGCACCTACCCGGATGTACTACGAACGAATTGAGCCGATTGCTGAAGCGCTTGGGGATTTAGATCCTAATATCGATGCCCGAGATGGTGATGTCGATCCGAGTGAATGGCGCGGATTCCATCACATCGAGAAAGCTCTTTGGGAAGCTGGAACAACAAAGGGAGAAGAAAAAGTCGCTGATCAACTCCTTAAAGATGCTCAACTCCTCCGCGCTAAAGTAGAAACAGTGGATATCAACGCTAGCATGCTTGTTACAGGTGCCATAGAGCTTCTAAACGAAGTATCCTCTTCTAAAGTAACAGGGGAAGAAGAGCGTTATTCCCATACAGATCTTTATGACTTCGCAGCCAATGTAGAGGGCGCTGCCAAAATATATGAATTATTAAAACCAGAACTACACAAGAAAGACGCTGACTTGGAAAAGGACATTGGTGAGCGATTCAATTCCTTACAGAAGGAATTGGCTCCTTTCAAAGTAAACGATGCTTACATTTCATACGAAGAACTTCAAGAAGATCAAATTCGCAAACTCAGTCAGACGCTTGATGCGCTTGCAGAACCACTATCCAATATGGGAACCATTCTAGGAGTGTAAATAACGATGGAACAAGATAAACAGGACAACGATCAAAGTAATCTTATGATGAATAAAAAAATGAGCCGCCGCGATATGCTTCGGCTTGCTGGTGTCGGAAGCGTCGGATTATTGCTAGGCGGTAGTGCTATGGGTAGCATTCTGTCCTCGCAAGAAAAGACTGTAGCTAACTCATCAACGATACTTAGTAAGGACCAGGATTCTATCCCCTTCTATGGGGCTCATCAGGCTGGAATCATTACCCCTTCCCAAAACTTTATCTGTTTTGCGGCTTTTGATGTTGTATCAGATAACGTTAGTGACATCCGTAAGATGTTTCAGAAATGGACCACAGCAGCCGTATCTATCGCCTCTGGATCACTTATTGGCAACGTGAACGACAATCCGAACCTCCCTCCCACCGATACCGGTGAGGCTGCCGAGCTTTCTCCATCACGTTGTACGATAACTTTTGGTGTTGGACCTTCTCTATTCGATGCACGATTTGGTCTTCAGAATAGACGCCCTCCCTCATTTCAAGAGCTTCCACTCTTTAAGGCTGACAGTCTAGAGCCGGAATGGTGTGGTGGTGATTTATGCGTTCAGGTATGTGCTGACGATCTACAAGTAGCCTTTCATGCCATCCGTAACTTGGCTCGAATTGCTCGTGGAACAGCTGTACTTCGTTGGACACAAGAAGGCTTCCAACGAAGTACTCAGGCAGATCCCACTTCTGCAACGCCTCGAAACCTACTTGGATTCAAAGATGGAACTGCTAATCCTGATGTAACAGATAATAAACTGATGAACGAAGTAGTCTGGAACCAGTCGATCGATGGAACAGGTTGGATGACAGGTGGCTCTTATATGGCTGTGCGTCGCGTACGTATGCGTATTGAAGTGTGGGATCGTAGCACCCTTCGTGATCAAGAGAACACCTTCGGTCGTCATCGTCATACGGGTGCTCCACTTGGATCTAAGGACGAGTTCGATACCCTTAAGTTGGATGAACTTGATTCAAAAGGCCAACCCGTTATCCCAACGAACTCCCATGTTGCTCTAGCTCATGGTGACGGAAGTATTCAGATGCTCCGTCGCTCGTACTCCTACTCTAGTGGGATGGATCTCAAAACAGGCCAACTGGATGCTGGCTTACTCTTTATCAGCTTTCAACGAGATTTACAAAAGCAATTTATTCCCATCCAACAGCGACTAGCCAATAATGATTTGTTAAACGAATACGCAGTTCATAAGGGTAGCGCCGTCTTTGCCTGCTTCCCTGGAACGACAGAAGGCGGATTTATTGGAGAAACCCTATTCGGCGCAATGTAGAATAGGGTTTCCTAACGTGTAGCCTATGTACGACTGAATCACAAATGAAAGGATTGTAGACATGAGAAGAAGCTTCTTCATACGGATCATCATGATCGTTATATTGTTCTGCACTTATAATTGGAGTAATGCTGTGTCTTACGCAGCAGATGCTTCCAAAGAAGATCATTTAATGCCCGCTGTCGGTAGTATTCTCGTCGAAGCAGGACATGCACAGTGGAAGCAAGCCAATCTTGATCTGAATGAGCTTCAGTCCTTGTGGAATTCAGTGAAAGCGGAGACCCCCGCAGAAGGAAGCAATAGTGAATTGGTAGCCAATGTGGACACCGCATTAGCTGAAGCAACGACTAAGTTAAACGACGGTGGCGGTGAACCTGCGAAGCAGGCATTAACAACCCTAGCTAGAGCCGTCGATGCCTATGTCTCATCTGTTCAGAATGATACACAATCTGTGGATCCTAACAAACTGACAGGTCCTTCAGCCGCTCAGTTACTGCTTCCTGCAGCTAAGAACTCATTAAATGCCATCATTGAAGAGGATTGGCCTCTAGCGAAGCAGAACTATCGTCAATTAATTGACGAATGGAGCGAAGTAGAGAACACCATTCGTACAGACAATAACGTATTATACAGCCAACTAGAAACCAAGATTACCCTTGTACGCGTGGCTATTCAAGCTGAGCCACCAAGACAAGAACAAGCTAACCAAGAAATGCAGACGCTTCTTAGTTTACTGTCAGACTATGCCCAAGGAAAGACGATGGCATTGGGTAATGACAGCAATAATCAGACTTATTCCCTCGAGGAATTATTAATTATTCTAAAAGAAGCGCGTCAGCAGACAGAGAATGGACAGAGCGCAGATGCTGTAAAGCAAATGGAGCAGTTCATTACCATATGGCCTACGGTAGAAGGTAAAGTGCAGATATCTTCTCCATCAACCTACACTCGCATTGAGAATGAGACTGCGCTTGTAACAGGACAGCTTTTATCCAATCCTCCGAAACTTACGGAAGCGATTCAAATCATGAACACTATGATTGCTGAGCTTGAGCCTATTGTTGGAGAGCAACAATATACCGCTTGGGATGCAGCGCTTATTCTGTTACGCGAGGGGCTAGAAGCCATTCTAGTCTTAGCTGCCTTGCTATCATATTTGAAACGCAGTGATAATACGAAGGGGCGCAAATGGATCTGGTCTGGAGCTGCAACTGGATTAGTTGGCAGTGCCATACTAGCTCTAATTCTTATCTACACGATCTCTCAAGCCGCTTCTGGAAGCGCTAGAGAGCTATTTGAAGGTATTACTGGGCTCGTGTCTGTTGTCATGATGTTAACCATCGGTCATTGGTTACATAGCAAATCAAACACAACTGCCTGGAATAACTATGTAGGCGCTCGTGTGGATAGCGCACTTGCACGTGGCAGCTTGTGGTCTCTCTTCTCTGTGTCAGCTCTCGCCATTCTGCGCGAAGGTGCAGAAACGACCATATTTTATGTTGGGATGGCACCTTCCATCGATCCCTATCAGCTGCTATTAGGCATTGGGATTGCCCTTGTAATCCTGATTATATTAGGTTATGCGATCATCGCATTAAGTGTACGATTACCGCTTCGCGCCTTTTTCCTAACTGCAACAATGCTTATTTACTACCTTGTATTCCGCTTCCTTGGTGAGAGCATCCACTCTCTCCAGATTGCAGGAAAAATATCCGCCCATGCTGTTGAAAAACTTCCTTCGATTAGTTGGCTTGGTATGTATCCTACATGGGAGACATTTTTACCACAGATTGCTGCACTCATATTTATAGGTTGGCAACTCGTACGTACCAAACGTAAATAAAGTCAAATGTCTGTCTAATTAAAATTGATGTTAAACAGCAAAAAGAGCAGGAAACGTTATGTTTCCTGCTCTTTTACTCTTTTTGCTCTTTATGGCGACATCTATCTCAAAATGTATTGTGATAGGACGCTCTGCACCTCATAAATGCTAACATTCTTGTTAAATGTCTTTACAATAGGAACCGTACTACTTGAAATATAAATTTTGAGTTCCGCATCAAGATCGAAATGCCCAGCTGTCTCAACAGAATAATGCGAAATACTCTTGTAGGGTATCGAGTGATACTCCAACTTCTTCCCTGTTATCCCTTGCTTATCGATCAGAATAAGTCTCTTGTCGGTGAATATGAACATATCTCTAACCAACTTATAAGCTCTCTCAATCTTCTCTTGTGGTGCCAATATTTGAGCATATTCCTTCTGTACCGCAGGTAAATCCACTTGAGTAGCATTCCCCATAAGACCATCTAAGAAACCCATATCCGTTCCCCCTCAATTATATTTCAATTGCCACAACAACCCCTCCATATTCCATCTTATTACAAATCATCTTCATCTAACATACCTGCTTCGAAATTGTTAATAAATTTACTTAATTAGTTGGAGCCCCACTTCTCGATGTCTACGTATTTTTTTCCTTTATTATACTTCTATATTGACTAAGTAGGGCAAGGTCATCTACAATTAATAGGACAAAAATTTATTAGGCAAGGTGATTAGAAATGACTCAAGATCAACATCAGTACAATATACTATTGTTCTATAAATTTGTAAGAATAGCTGATCCACAACAGTTTACAGCAGATCATTTACAATACTGTAAGGACCTCGGCGTCAAAGGACGCATTATCATCGCTGAGGAAGGTATTAACGGCACCGTATCCGGAACGTTGGAACAAACAGAGCAATATATGAATGATTTCCATGCGAACCCACTGTTTGCCGACATGATATTCAAAATTGATGCATCTCATGAACATGCATTTAAGAAGATGTTCGTTCGACACAAGCAGGAGTTAGTCACTTTCCGTTATGAGAAGGAGTTAGATCCCAACATAATCTCCGGCAAAAGGTTGTCCCCTGTCGAATTCCATGAACAGCTTCAACAAGAGGACGTTATCGTGATTGATGGCAGAAATGATTATGAATATAAGATTGGTCATTTCCGCAATGCAATCCGTCCAGATGTGGAATCTTTTCGAGAATTCCCAGAATGGATCAGAGAGAACTTAAGCCAGTTCAAAGATAAAAAAGTACTAACCTATTGTACTGGAGGAATCCGTTGTGAGAAACTGACGGGATTCTTAATGAATGAAGGTTTCAATGACGTTGCTCAATTGGATGGTGGGATCGTTACCTATGGTAAGGACCCTGAAGTTCAAGGAAAACTTTTTGATGGGAAATGTTATGTGTTCGATGAACGTATCTCAGTGCCTATTAACCATACCGATGAAGATATCATTGTTGCTACATGCCATCATTGTGGCAAGCCAGAAGACCGATATATTAATTGTGCTTATACGCTGTGTCATGCCAAACATATTTGTTGCGAAGAATGTGAAGATATCCACAATAGTTTCTGTTCAACGGATTGTGAAGAGAATTTTGCGAATATGCCTGCAAAACAACAATCTTAACCATGGAGGGCTCGTATGAACAGACCAATTGAACTCTCCACCCGGGAACAAATTGTCCATATGCTAAAGACAAAAGCACCTCTTACAGCCAAGGATATTACGAACGAATTACAGATTACTGAAATGGCCGTTCGTCGCCATCTAAGCACGCTTGAGAGAGATGGATATATTGAATCCGATACGATTCGCCAAACGATGGGCAGACCTACGGCGGTCTATCGGCTGAGTGAGTTGGCTTCAGGTTTCTTCCCTAAAACCTATCATATGTTAACCCTTGATTTACTTGGTGAACTTGAACAAGAATCTGGTGAAGAGATGATCAACCATCTCTTCGAACTACGTAAAAGTAAATTAGAGAAGAAATATGCGACCAACATGACAGGGCTCCCTTTATCTGAAAAAGTACTTCTGCTTACGAAGCTACAGAACGAGAATGGATATATGGCCGAATGTGAAGAAAGTGAAGACGGAAATTTTGTCATTAAAGAACACAATTGCCCCATCTCTCACATTGCTAATCAATATAAACATGCTTGTCACTGTGAACTTGAATTATTCAAATCACTCTTGCAAGTTGACGTGAATCGTACAGAATGCTTATCTACAGGGGGCTCCAAATGTTCTTACGTTATTTCTCAATCTAAAGGTTAATAAAGAGTGTTTCATCGGTCTAACACGACCCATGGAACACTCTTTTTTATCCCATAAAGCCCAAATTCGCAACTAAGGAAAATCCATTTTAATTGATGATCATGGTGAGCTAGGTGTCATTGACGATTACATCACGTCGTGATATAGTCATGTCGTGACATAGTCGTTTCCCATATAGTATACATCATTGTAACCTCTATTATGAAGTCATCATAATAACAGAAAGGTGATTTTTTTAGATATGATTGAAAAAGTGTTGAAAAAGTATATACCCATGACAGAAACGGCCTTTTATATTCTCCTCTCCTTAACAAAACCTCGCCATGGGTATGGAATTATTAAACATGTAGAGGAAATTTCTAGCTCGCGGATTTGTTTAGGATCGGGTACGGTCTACGGAACGCTAACAAAAATGCAGAAAGACAGCATTATTACTGTATTTGCTGATGAAGAGAGAAGAACCGTTTATGAAATTACTGAAATCGGAAAAAAACTAATGACTGTTGAGATAAATAGACTTAAAGAGCTGCATCAGAATGCATTAAAATACGAGGGGGATTTCGATGATTACAAAAGTATTTAGGCCATTCTGGAGCTATGATGTGTACAAAACAGAGGAATGGCTCACGTCTATGGCCGAAAAGGGTTATTATTTAGTGAAATTGAATCGAGGAACACGTTACTTTTTCTTTATAAAAGGCGATCCTAAAACAATAACGTATCGTATAGGGTACGATAAAATACAAACTGTCTCATTGCCTAAAGCTTTATTAGTTGAGGGTTGGATGAAAATTTCACAGAGCGGTCACTGGTATGTAATTGCGAATGAGAAACCTCCTGAATTAATAAAGACTTCCCCCGTTCGTGAGGGAATCATCAAACATAATCGATTGATTATGTATATCTTCGGTAGTATTTCTATATATTTGACAACGATGACCATCCTTTTTGTCGGTATATTTAGCTTATTTGCATTCTCCCAAGATAAACCATCTAAAGTGGTTGAAAGCCCTTATTGGATTTTAACATACATTTATTTTAGTGCTGTATTAGCTCTATGGGTTCTTTCTAGCTATTCTGTAATCAAAATCAATAAGACGAACAAAGATTTGACCCGTGGAAATATACCTATTCATAACCAACACGAAATAGATGAAGCTGAAATAAGACGAAGTAAGAGTGAAGAAAAGCAGTTGAAACGTTCAGGGAAAATGGTTGTTAAAAGGAAGTTTGGGTGGATGTATGCTCCGGATAAGCTTGAGCAGTGGCTCGAAACCATGGAAGGTCAAGGTTATCATCTTTATCGTATGAGTAAAGAAGGAACCACTTTTTATTTTATAATAGGTAGCCCGCGGAAGGTAAGTTATTGTGCTGATTATCAAAATAATACCGATGAAGGCTACTTTGACATACACAGAGAATCTGGCTGGAAAAGTGTCTTTATTTCCAATTCGCCTTTTCTAAAATGGACTCTATGGAGCCGTGAATATTCAGAGGGAGAAGAACGGCCGCAGATCTACAGTGACAAATCACATCATTTAAAGCATGCAAGACGCATAGCACTTACCTATTCATGTCTATTTCTTCCTTCGTTTCTCATTTATATTTTAAATATTAAAATAAATATGGCATCTACGTTTGATAACAACTTAGATACACTACAAATAATCAGCATGATTCCACTTACGTTCGCTGTCCTCGCCTTTGGTTCGTTCATCGCCAGAACATGGCTGTATTACATGCGACTTATAAAGCAATATACCAACTATACATAAGCATCCAACCATGAAGACTCAATCAGATGAGTCATTTTTTGATTTCAATATAACATTTGGCATACTTGTTCGTTATACATGTGAAAGGCGGTGAAGAATGGAGCCCGGGCAGCTACAGCAAGTACTCCAACCTAAGATAACTGAAATAAGAAAATACTTAATCCGTCTTGGGGCCACGCCAGCTGATGCTGAAGATATCGTACAGGATACCGTCTATAAAGCTTTCTTATACATTGAATCTATAGATGCGAATAAATTCAGTGCATGGTTATACAAGGTGGCAATCAACCGTTACTACGATCTATGCCGTAGAAATAAATGGATTCAAGTTCCTATCGATTCAGTCGAGGTAGCTGATTCAGACTTGCCAGAAGACCATTTGTTACAAAAAGAGAAACGCGCAGAAATTGAATATGTTCTTAGCGAAATGCTACATCACCACAAACAACTCCTTATTATGAAGTATGAATTGGAGTTATCTTATCAAGAGATCGCCGATTTGCTTGGGGTGAAGGTCACAAACGTTAAATCAGGATTATTTCAAGCTCGTAAGCAATTCCAAAAAAGTTACAGAGGTGATGTAGAATGACCGCACCATGGGAAGATCAAGATAACAAGAAATTATCAAATCTCATCAAAAAAGCGAAACGAAAAACATTCATGCGAAATATTATCATCTCTTTAATCGTCTCAGTCATTGTTCTATTCGGAGGAGCACTTCTTAATATTCAGCTTATTAGTTCAAGCTCATCCCAAGCATCGAAAGATGAATATGCGCTCAAGAGTATCAGTGGACCCAATCAATATTTTTCAGGGCTTACAGGAGAAAGTGGTTTTTTATCCGGTAAAACGGAATACAACATATACAAAGTGGTTGAAGGCGTACCGATTCCTTGGCTGACTAAGAAGACAGTCTATAATGTATTTCCATTCCTCCCCTTAGCAAACATTGGTGGTAGTGCCAACCGTTTAATCATATCGCTTCCTGATCCTGATATGATTAAACAAGAGTATGAATATACTCGTTCATATAACGGACTTAACGGACAGCGGTTGATGGATTTCTACATTCCAGATGTGAACTATAATGGCAAAGTGTTAAACGATCTGTCGATTCTCGAGCAGATGGATCCAGACAAGTTGGTTGAAATGGCCATTTCCTTTGATAAGCCTTATTCCCTCGCCGAGGTAAGGGCGATGATTCCTGCAGAACTAACACAAGTGTGGTATTGGGTAGATACGTATGATAATAAAAAGTATTTTGAACCCTTTAAAGATGGAAATGGCGGCATAAGTTACGCAACCCCACTGTCAGAGAGCTGGTTATTCGGATTCGGTATCCACTTGGACGGACCACAAATTAATGAAAAAGATTTCATAGCATCACTGGAGCAAGGGCTTGAGGGAAAATATGAATATGAGTTTAATCGAATTTACAATTATTTGAGAGGAGATAAAGCGAAACCGAGCGAGTCTGACATTCGACTTCTAGGTGTTGTCCTTACAGGAAACGCGAGGGAACTACAGATCCTTAAGGGGCAACCTTATGTCCGAGGAGCTGTTCTAGGAGCCGTTGTGGATAAATATTAAGTGTCCCAGAGCAACCACCTAAATATAGCTCAACAAATAGGGGAAGTGTCCCAGTAACCATTGTGATGGCTACTGGGACACTTCCCCTTCCATTTCAAACCACTAAAGAAAGAATATAATTACTTCTACAACAATTCTTTACGAAGTTGTTCAGCTGATTTTGGAGACAATAGACCAAATGGAATGTCAAACACGGTTTTAGCACCAGCCTGTTTTTGCTTCGCCAATTTATAAGCTGCACGAGCATAAGCCACTAGAACACTTGCAGTAAATTCAGGGTTGCTATCAAGCTTCAATCCAAATTCAATAATCTGAGTGTTGTTCTCTCCTGTACGTCCACTGCGAAGTACAGTACCTCCGTGAGGCATAGCCGAATGCTTGTCCTGTAATTCCTCTTCACTAATGAAATTAACCGTAGTGTCATAATCGGAGAAATAGTTAGGCATTTGTACGATCTCTTGCTCAATACGAGCTAGATCTGCACCTTCCTCAGCCACAACATAACAATCACGTAGATGCTTATCACGAGTTGTTAACTGCGGATTCTCACCAGCGCGTACTTTCGCTACAGCATCCTCTACAGGAATCGTATACTGAACGCCATTCGTTACACCTTCTACACGACGAATCGCATCCGAATGACCTTGACTGACGCCACGGCCCCAGAATGTATATTCTTTACCTTCAGGTAGAATAGCTTCAGCTAACATCCGGTTTAGTGAGAACAAACCTGGATCCCATCCGGTTGAAATAACACTAACATGTCCATTTTCTGTAGCTACAGCATCTACCTTAGCGAAATAATCTGGAATCAATGCATGTGTATCGTAACTATCAACGGTATTAAACATCTTAGCGAAGAAAGGACCTTGCTCAGGTAAATCCATTGCAGATCCCCCACACAATATCATGACATCAATCGTATCCTTATACTTCTCAGCTTCTGAAATATGAAGAACTGGAACACTTGCAATTACACCTTGTGGTTCACGACGAGTAAATACAGCAGCTAGAGTGAAATCCGGATTTTGTCGAATCGCCTTCTCTACGCCTCTACCTAAATTACCATATCCTACAATACCAACTGTTATTTGTGACATAACATATGTTCCTCCTAATAGTAGTTGTTAATTAAATATAACATCCCTAGACTGTTACTAATTATATACAGGATTAAGGCGCAAATCCATTCTATTCCCAAAATTTTTATAGGCACTACCTTGATTTATATACGCATTGATTATAAAATAAATCTATTCGATTAAAAGGGAGGTGAGGTAAGAGTGAAAAGCAATTTTTCAAATGAGAAAGTTAACCAATTGTCGACGGGATTATTCGGCATTTTTTATAAAATGACAACTGACGCTACCCGTCTGTCTATTTATAAGGTTTCTCATTTAAATCAAAATTGCGAAATGCCACTCCTACCTTGACTTCAACGGAAGAGAAGCGGATATTCAGTCCTTTTAATGACAGTATCTGCTTCTGCGAATAATATAAGACTTTAATATAGGGTGTACCTTATCCTTTCTTATATTTCGAAATAAACGTTGTTTGTTCTAGCCGCCGGGACATTTCCCTGCGGCTTTTTTTGTAGCTTAAGTGGCATCTATGGAGGAATATAAATCATGATGATTCAATGTAAAAATGTCCAGAAATACCACGGTGCTCAACTTGTTTTGAACGATATTACGATGGATATACGAGCAGGCGAGAAAGTCGGATTAATCGGTCGTAACGGCTGCGGCAAGACTACGCTTCTTCAACTTCTCATAGGAAATGATAGCCCTGACCAAGGACAAATCTCGATACGTAAAGGAGCTAGAATTGGATTTTTAGATCAGATCCCTACTGAAACTACGAGCAGTACCACATATGAACAATTATTACTCAGCTTTGCGGAACCCCTGAAATGGCAAGCTCGAATGAACGAACTGGAGCAGTCGCTATCTGAACCACAACGTGCAAATCATGAAAACATCTATGAAGGATGGCTTCTTGAGTATGGACGTCTACAGGAGCAATTTGAGCAGGCTGGTGGCTATGAGATGGAAGCGTCAATTGATCGCATTGCAAACGGCCTTGGAATCGCTACCGATCATTATAACAGAGCCTTCTCTTCACTCTCAGGAGGTGAGAAGACGAAGGTGGGTCTTGCCTCTCTCCTCTTGAAACAACCGGATATCTTACTTCTCGACGAACCTACCAACCATTTAGACATGTCTGCCATTGAATGGCTTGAACAGTTCATTACAGACTACCCTGGCAGTGTCGTTGCCATATCCCATGACCGATATTTTCTTGATACAATCGTTACCAAGGTCGTAGAGATCGAAGATGGTGAAGCCATTACCTATCATACAAATTACAGTGGCTATATGAAGGAGAAAGAGACCCGCCTCCTGTTACAATTTGCTGATTATCAAGAACAACAAAAAAAGATCAAAAAAATGCAAGAGTCCATCAAACAACTTATCGAATGGGGCAACCGCTCCAATCCACCTAATCCAGGATTTCATCGTCGCGCTGCATCGATGCAGAAGGCGTTAGATCGTATGCAAAAGTTAAAACGTCCTATCTTGGAGCGTAAAGCCATGGACCTCCAATTGTCACAAGAGGATCGCTCAGGGAAACAAGTATTAGTGATGAAAGAGTTAAGTAAATCATACGACAGCCGTACTCTTTTTGAACATATTCATGGAACTTTGCATTATGGTGAGTCCGCGATGCTGTTAGGTGATAATGGTAGTGGCAAAAGTACCCTACTAAAAATAATTCTTGGGATGGAGCCACCTTCAAGCGGTGAAGTAACCATTGGATCACGCGTAAGCGTTGGTTATTTAGCCCAAGAAGAGACACCACAGAACTGGAAACAGAACATTCTACAGTATTTTCGTGAACAGGTCGGGATGGAAGAAGGCGAAGCCCGTGGTGAACTAGCACGATTTTTATTCTATGGCCCAGATGTATTCAAGGATGTTCGCAGCCTATCTGGTGGTGAATGGACACGATTAAGGTTCTCTATTCTTATGTACCAGAAGCCTAATTTGCTTATTCTCGATGAACCTACGAATCACTTGGATATTGATTCAAGAGAAGCGCTCGAAGAAGCTTTGGAGGAATTTCCAGGCACTCTACTCGCCGTGTCTCATGATCGTTATTTCATAAATCGTATGGGACGTAAACTATGGGTTCTGAAACAAGGAGCACTTGATGTCATTCACGGGAACTTCGACGACTATAAAGCGATTCAAGCGAGGCAAGTTGTTTATACTGCTGAACAATTGAGCACGAATATTAATACTGATATTGGCTCTTCAAAAGCTAAACAGACTACCGATAGATCTGTTACCAAGACATCCAAAAGTAAACGTAACTCATCAACCAAATCTCATGTTTCCTTAGAACTCCAAATTTCGGAACATGAAGAACAGATCGCAGTGCTTGATATTCAAATGTTGAGCTCAGACATTTGTCGAGATGCAATTCAGCTCCATACGCTACAGCAAGAACGTGAGGATATTCAGAAACAATTAGATTCATTGTTCGAACAGTGGATGGCTACGATGCAAAGTAACGAATAGGACGCTGCTGAAACAAGGCATCTTATAGTTGATAACCAAGTATAAATTAACGTAAACAGACACTTAATACCCCCAGCCATGATGGCGGGGGGTATTATATTGAATGCAGATATTTTTCTTTAACTAATACTTTTATGCTTTTACTTCTGTTGCTTCATTCTTCGGTGTAGCTTCTTCCGCCGATTCAGCACCCTCTTCGATGACTGCACGTGGAGCTGTAACCGCCACAAGCAATAGATCTTCACCAAATGAAATCAAGGTTATCCCCTTAGGCAACTTCACTTCGGAAGCCATTAGCTTGTCTCCCATTTCTAGATGAGAGACATCTATTTCAATCGTAGACGGAAGTTTAGAAGGAAGACCTTCAACTTCTAAATCTGTAACCAAATGTTGTACCACTCCACCTGATTTACTTCCGATTGCAGTTCCTTGGTAATCAATAGGAATATTTACACGAAGAGGTTCGGATTCTGATATTTGTAGGAAGTCGATATGACTCCATTTGCCATCTTTTTTCTGAGAATCTTTAATAACAACAGATAGATCATCCATACCTTCAACATGTAATTTAAACATCTCAGTACGACCTGTCCGTGCCAATTTCATCATTTCTTTATAATCTACATGTACCGAAAGGCTCTGAGCATTCAAACCATATACGACTGCAGGAATTCGCCCGCTTGCTCTCAAGTTTCTTAGTGTAGATGACGATTGTTTCTCTGTTCTCTGTTCAGCTGTAATTGAATGGGATGTCATAGTAATTCCTCCAGTTTAAAATACGATCTTACGCCAGTTAATCACGCATACTAACTATTACCCATTCTGATTGAATTCAAACACTTATTTTAGCATTGTACATAAGTTTGTCTATTTATCACCAGTAATTCATACAAATATACCTTGAGTTATGATATGATGTCGAAGGCTGTTTGGACGTCAGGATGATGATCCTTCAGTCCTACATTTATCAACTTGGAGGATTCTATGTCATCACAAATCAATCACACAGTAAAAATTGTGAGTGCAGACCCAAGCGGTATTGGCTTATTTGGACTTGCCATCGTCACGCTGGTTGCATCATCACAAAAGCTTGAACTCACTTCAGGGCTCAGCTTCATCATTCCTTGGGCTATTTTTCTAGGTGGTTTTGCCCAATTATTCGCATGTGTTCAAGATGCCAAACACAATAACACATTCGGAATGACAGCATTCGGTGCCTATGGTCTATTCTGGCTGGGTGTAGGAAGCAGTTGGCTGATGAAACTTGGCGTATTTGGCCCCGAACTTATGGGTGATATTGACGGTAAGCAACTAGGATTTGCCTTCCTTGGTTACTTGGTGTTCACGTTATTTATGACCATCGGGGCTATGGAGACCCATAAAGTGCTATTCACCATATTTGCACTCATCGATCTGCTCTTCTTAGGGTTAACGCTTGATGCCTTTGGTATCGCGCCCCATATCTTTCATACGCTTGCTGCTTATGCCGAGATGGGAATTGCTGTCGTCTCTTTATATGGCTGTGGAGCTTCTGTACTTAATGCTCATTTCGGTCGCGTCTTCTTACCGCTTGGGGCTCCATTCGGTATTTTCAAAAAATAATCTAAGAATAGCTTAGTAGAATAGAAGTCCATCATCTTAAGCGTTGTCTTAGAAATGACCAAACACCCCTTCTGATCGTCGGATGGGGTGTTATTTTGTCTTCTATTTATCTATTTGATAGCCGGACTAACTCGTTCTCTTCCATTTATTACTACTACTTTTAACGATTACCTGAAAATCACCTTTGCCTGTACCTAAATCAATATAACGATCTCTTTCCACATCTTTTTTCTCCCAATCATTTAACCGGATAATATATCCGATTTGACGTGCACCTGGTAATACTGGAATCACTGCCACAGCTCTACCATTCCTTATTCCCTTAAAATTCACCTGATGTTCGCGCATTCCCTTACCCCAAACCCATAGATTCCATCCTTCATAATCACCTTTAGGTCGTTCGTAGTGGATTTCAATATTACGCGTTGGATAGGGTTTCGCGTCCTTTTCTTCGTAAAGTACCATCATTGAAAGCTTTGGAACGGCAACACAATCTCCAAATACCATTCCCATGGATTCCGTTCCTGCACTACGATCATTAACTGCAATATTCCACCCTGTTGACGATACAGGAATTTCAACTTCTACCTCTTCCATATTTCCATTGTAGATTATGATGATGTTATGCCATATGTCACCATTCGCGTGATCCCTTAATCGATAAGCTACCACATGGCCTCGACATTGTAATACGTCTAAATGTTCTTCAATTTGCTCCCTAGTATGCATCCGGAATGCAGGGTGACTCTTACGAAGAGCAATCAAGCCTTGGTAATATTCAAACAAGGGCCGGAATCTACGCTTGTTATCCCAGCGGATCGCATTAATAAGATCACCACTGCGATAGCTATTATGATCGCCGAATTTGGAGCGTAACATCTCGTCACCCGCTTGAAACAAAGGAATACCCTGAGAAGTTAATACGATACCGTTTGCAAGAATGGTCCGACGTACCGTATCGCTCGTGAGTACATTCCTTTTATTAACACTTTTATATGGATCTGCTGCCTTCATCCCCTCATGATCAAAACTTTGCTCGAGTAACCCTCCGACACTATTAAGCAGTCCCGCTTCCTGACCTAACCCTTCTGTGGTCAACACTTTATCCCACAAATTCAGGTTATCATGCACTGTCACATAGTTGATTGTCTCTGCTGGGGAGTAAGTGAAATCATGAATTGATCCGCTCACTCCCATCATGATCTCCAATTCTTTCCCACGCTCACCCGTAGCAAATCCACGCCCCCAACTATCACTATCTCCTTTAATAGCATTACGAAAATGGTCATTAAACAGTGCGAATTGTTCACCCTTTTGTGTTCCTTTTAATGTCTGCTGGGTAAGTGGTGTAGTCCCTCCTGTCCAAGGTTCACCATAAAATATCAATGTTGGATCCACTTCTTCAATCAGTTCATTCGTGATTTCCTTGACCGTTTGTGTATCCGTAAGACCTATTAGATCGAATCTGAATCCGTCCACGTGATATTCTTCTGCCCAATAACGAACAGAATCCTTAATATATTTACGAACCATTGGACGTTCCGAAGCAATCTCATTGCCAACCCCGGATCCATTCGATAATCTTCCTGCATGATCCGTTCGGTAAAAATAGCCGGGTACAAATGGTTCGAAGGGACCGTCCTCCACCGTAAACGTATGATTATAAACAACATCCATAATGACACGAATCCCTTTTCGATGAAACGCTTGGATCATTTCCTTAAATTCAACAATCCGTGTTAAGGGATTATTAGCATCGCTGGAATAAGAACCCTCCGGAACATTAAAGTTCTGCGGATCATATCCCCAATTGTATGGGTATAGAGCTGTGTCACTATCATCATGTAGCTCATTCACCGTCTTATAATCAAAAACCGGAAGTAAATGTACATGTGTAATCCCTAGTTCCGCCAAATGATCCATTCCTAAAGCATTTCCATAGGCATCCTTTAGCCCTATCTCAGTAAAAGCTTTATATTTACCTTTATGACACATCCCAGAGTCGTTGTAAGCAGAGAAATCCCGTACATGCAGTTCATAGATGATACTATCTGTTGGATGACAGAGAGGAGGCTTAGCGTCTTCATACCAGCCTACAGGATTCGTTGATTTCAGATCAACAATCGCTGTTCTAGCACCGTTGGCGGAAACTGCCTTTGCATAAGGATCCACCGCATATTGAACGCTTCCATCAACGAACTCCGTTTTGTACATATAGAATAACCCTTTCAAATCCCCGCTATTGTAACTCGACCATACACCGCTTCCGTCCTTCTCCATTACAATCTCATGACCATTACAATGATCTGTAACGAGTCCTTGCGAATTATAATGACCTGTTTCTTTATATAGAACCAGCGACACTAGACTTGCTGTAGGCGCCCACACCTTAAACAGACTTCCTTGTGGGGCATAACTGCAACCCAAATCTCGACCTTCATAATAACTTGTTATATCAATCATAGCGTATCACCACCATCATATCCCTAATATAGGTAAGCTTACGACAGATCACATACCACGTTCACCATATCATATGTAATATGGTTTCCTTTAGTAAGGGCTATATCCTAAAATATAAGTTGCGATTTAACGCACAAGAAGGAGCGACCCATATAAGGGCCACTCCTTCTCGTTCTTACATATATGAATTATTATTACTTACTCACAGCAGCCTTAACCAATTCTACAACTTCTTCTGCAGTAGCTTGCTCAAGTGCCTTCTCTGCTAGTTGCTTCATATCAGACGTAGAAAGCTTAGAAATAAGGCTTCTCGCAGGAAGAATAGATGAGGCACTCATACTAAATTCATCAAGACCCAATCCAATCAACAGCGGTATAGCCGTTTCATCCCCAGCCATTTCACCACACATACCGACCCATTTGCCTTGTTTGTGTGCGGCTTTAATGACCATGTCAATTAACCGTAAAATAGATGGGTTATATGGTTGATATAGATAAGATACACGTTCATTCATTCGATCTGCAGCCATTGTATACTGAATAAGGTCATTGGTACCAATACTGAAGAAGTCCACTTCTTTGGCAAACTGGTCTGCCAATACAGCAGTACTTGGAATCTCAACCATAATACCCAGTTGAATATCGTCTGACACTGCAATACCTTCAGAAGTCAATTTCTCCTTCTCTTCCAGTAATACTGCCTTAGCCGCTCTGAATTCACCAAGTGTGGCAATCATCGGGAACATAATGCGCAGGTTACCATACACGCTTGCACGCAGCAAAGCACGGAGTTGAACACGGAAGATATCCTGACGATCAAGACACAACCGAATGGCACGGAATCCTAAGAATGGATTCATTTCTTTCGGCATCTCCAAGTAAGGCAATTCCTTATCGCCACCAATGTCCAACGTACGAACTACCACTGGCTTACCATCCATTTTTTCCAAAACCGTCTTATACGCATTATATTGAACGTTCTCAGATGGAAGCTTATCCCGACCCATGTATAGAAATTCTGTTCGGTATAACCCAACAGCCTCTCCACCATTCTCTAGAACGCCTTCCACATCTGCTGGTGTTCCAATGTTAGCTGCTAATTCAACTTGTACATTGTCTTTAGTCAGCGAAGGTAAATCGCGCAGCTTTTTCCACTCTGCTATTTGAAGATCATACGCTTTCTGTTTGATTCGGTACTCAGCAACGATTTCCTCTGAAGGGTTAATCAACACCTCACCAGCTAATCCGTCTACAATAACTAGATCACCATTGGTCACATGATCCAACACTTCTTTCGTCCCAACAACAGCAGGGATTTCAAGGGAGCGTGCCATGATAGCAGAATGAGAAGTTCTACCTCCAATGTTCGTAGTAAATCCTTTTACATACTTGCGATTTAATTGTGCTGTGTCTGATGGTGTTAAATCTATCGCGATTACAATGGTCTCTTCGTTGATTTCAGCAGGACTTATTTGGCTGATACCAAGTAAATGTTTAAGAATCCTTTTCGACACATCTCGCATATCCGCAGCACGTTCTTGTAAGTAGGCACTTTTCATATTTTCAAACATTGCAATAAATTGGTTAGCAATCTCATTTAGTGCATAGCTTGCATTAATAGATTCAGTAGTGATAAGGCTCTTCACAGGATCAATGAATTCGGGATCATTCAAAATAAGTAAATGAGATGCAAAAATCTCTGCCTTTTTCTCGCCTAATTCTTGAAGGGTTCGTTGTTTAATTGCCTCAAGTTCAACACTTGATTGTTGTAGCGCGTCGTCTAACTTATCCAATTCTGCCTGGGTATCATTCACTTGCATCTTTTGTACAGAATAATCAGGATGTTCCAAGATGAACGCTCGGGCAATGGCAATTCCTGCAGAAGCTGCGATGCCCGATATTTTATTCATGAAGTTCGCCTAACCCTTCTTTGATCATAACTTCTTGGAGTTTTTCTAACACTGCTGCTTCTTCTTCACCTTCCGCAATAAGTGTCAATGTATCTCCCATTTCCAATCCTAAAGAAAGCACACCTAGAATCGATTTCAAAGTTACCTTTTTACCGTTAGATTCTGCATAAGCTTCTGTTGTTTTAAATTTTGTTGCAGTATTTACCAACGCCGTTGCTGGGCGTGCATGAATTCCGTCTTCGTCCACAATTTTGAATGTTTTTTGCATAATATTCATCCTTCTTTCGTTATCTTTTAGTTTTTTCAGTCCTTGAATCCGTACTTCAATATCCTTATTCTAATCATTAATCGTAATGATTTGGCCTTCGCCAGCTTTCAATACGCCTGTCTTATTCAGTGTAACAGATGCACCTTCAGGTAGATTAGAGAAAATAATGGGTGAGATTATAGATTTAGCATTTTCTTTCACATAATCTAGATCAACTTCCATAATAGGCTGTCCGGCAGATACTAAATCGCCTTCTTCCACCAATACGGTAAATCCTTTACCCTTAAGCTTAACCGTATTAACACCGATGTGAACCAATACTTCCTTACCACCGTCAGACATAATACCAATGGCGTGCTTACTTGGGAATACGTTAAACACTTTACCGTAGACAGGAGAACAAATTTTACCATCATGTGGTAGAACAGCAAACCCATCGCCCGTCATCTTCTGTGAGAACACGGCATCTGGAACATTAGAGATATCCATCAATTCCCCATTAACCGGCATCACGATATCTTCAACCACAATCGCTTTACCTTCTTCGCCAGCAGCTTTCTCCTCATTAGGAGTTGGTTTACTGACTTCAATTACAGGTGTACGTCCTGCCATAATATCTTGCATTTGCGTCTTAATGGTGTCAGAACGAGTACCGAAGATCGCTTGTACATTGTTCCCAACTTCCAAGACTCCGGCAGCACCAAGCTGTTTCAGACGATCTTTGTTAACGCCGGATTTGTCGTTGACCTCAATCCGCAAACGCGTAATACATGCGTCGAGATGCTTGATGTTCGAAGAACCACCAAAGGCTTCCAATATATTCTGCGGAAGTTCCGCCGCCGTTCCTTTTGAACCCTCAACGCTATCAACGGTTTCATCTTCACGTCCCGGTGTTTTCAAATTGAATTTCCGTATTATAAAGCGGAATCCGAAATAGTAAATTAATGCGAATATTATTCCAACGACGATGACAAGGAACCAAGGTGTTCGGTTCGGTATGATTCCGAATATCAGGAAGTCGATAAAACCTCCAGAGAATGTCATACCAATTTTCACACCTAGTATTTGCATTGTCATGAAGGATAGACCTGCAAAGATCGCGTGAACTCCGAACAATACAGGAGCTACGAACAAGAAGGAGAACTCAAGTGGTTCAGTAATCCCTGTTAGGAAAGAGGTCAATGCTGCGGACCCCATAATACCAGCAACGTACTTCTTGTGTTCTGGTCTAGCTTCATGATAAATAGCAAGTGCAGCAGCTGGAAGCCCGAACATCATGAATGGGAACTTCCCTACTTGGAACGTACCTGCTGTCAATTCCACACCATCGCGTAATTGACTAAAGAAGATACTTTGATCTCCTCGAATGACAACTCCAGCTTTGTTGACATATTCTCCAAATTCAAACCAGAATGGTGAATAGAAAATATGGTGTAACCCAAATGGAATCAGAGAACGTTCAATCACTCCGAAAAGAAATGCAGCCAATGTCGGATTTGAATCCACCATAAAGTGTGAAACCGAGTTTAACCCAGTCTGAATTGGTGGCCACACCATAACCAGAATAAGACCGACAATAAGTGATGCCACAGATGTTGCGATCGGTACAAATCGTTTACCAGCGAAGAATCCTAAATAGGACGGTAGCTCGATTTTGTAAAACCGATTATACATAGCCGCGGCGACGATCCCTATGACTATCCCACCGAATACTCCTGTACTTAACGTTGGAATGCCTAGTACGCTAGCGTACCCTGGAACTGTCCCAACCATTGCTGGTGTTACTCCGACTGCAGTTCCCAAGGTAACATTCATTACCAGGTAACCAATAATAGCCGCGAGACCTGCAACACCTTCGCCTCCAGCCAGTCCTATGGCTACCCCAACTGCGAACAGTAACGCTAGATTATTAAAGACAATCTGTCCAGCATTCATCATGATGGTAGCGGTTGATTCCACCCAAGCCGTATCCAGTACTGTCGCAAATTGTAAAAAGTCTGGATTCACTAACATGTTACCAATCCCTAGCAACAGCCCTGCAGCCGGAAGAATGGCTACCGGAAGCATCAACGCCTTACCTACTCTTTGAAGTACGCCAAAAATATTTTTAAACATTTTTTGTCACTTCCTCTCTTTCATTTACCAAATGACCAAGAACAAAAAAGACATGAGTTATTCAGTATCAATGATTGTCCTTCTAAACTAAGGTTAGATTACCCAATTTAGGGGAGAACAATCAAAATACTGAAATTAACTCATGCCTGATCGAATCAGTAACACGTAAATTACTATTCATTTGTTAACTATGAATAGCATCTTAACACCTTTATTTCTTGTTTTCAACCTTATTTCTCACGACACTCTTTTTTCTTCTCAGTAAGCCGCTGTAGATGCACTGTTAAATAACTCACTTCTGAAGGATACACAGGTTTAAGTAATTTTTGTTCCATAATCTTGGTCATCTTCCAAGCTAATGAATATAACTCGGGATATTCCTGGTACAGTAATTTATCAAGTGAACTAATCTCTTTTTCGACTTTTCCGCTACGTACCCGTTCTAAGGCAAACCGTAAATGCGTAATAAATCTTGAATAGTCCAATGAATCACGTGGAATATAATAGTCCATGCTTTGTTCCACAACCTCAACCAAATGAGCAACGAGTTGCGATTGTTTCTTAACTTCATTAACATGCTGGTCTGTAAGAGCACTATGAATATGTAGTGCTACGAAACCGATTTCATCTTCTTCCAAGTCTACCTTAAATCCCTTACGAATTAACTCAACCACATATTCTGCCATTCGGTATTCTTCAGGATACATTTCTTTCGTTTCGAAAAGAAACGGATTATGTAGTACAATACCCTGATCATAACGTTTAATAGCAAAAGAAATATGATCCGTTAATGCGATATGAATATGTTCATTCAAAGGAACCCTGCTGTGCTCTTTAATGTATAAAATGCCTTCATTGACTATTTCTATCAGGTGTTCAGCTACTTGCGGAATTAATTGTTTATACTGTTCTTGTTCTTGCTCATTGGTCAAAATAAACATTTTCTCAACGGATGTGAGTGATAAATCGTCACCAACTTTACAGTTAAAACCTATTCCCTTACCAATAACTACAACTTCCTGAAATTGTGGATGGTTTGCAATAATTACGTTGTTATTTAGCACCTTAAATACTTGTATATTGCTCATATTTAGCACCTCATTAATATACCCTCAAGCTATGAGATAGTAACAAAAATCTACTCATTCGTCAATAACAAAAAGAATATGAGGCAGAAATATAAAACAATCTCTGGAAGGATTAACCTTTACCAGAGATTGTTACAGAAATTAAATGTTAATTACTGTGGTGACGAAGGATCGGAAGGCAATGTTGAAGGTACTGATGAAGGTACTGATGAAGGCACTGATGAAGGCACTGATGAAGGCACTGATGTCAATTGTTGCACGATAGGTTGCTTTTGAGTAAAGCCTTTAATCATACTTTCTATGTCGAGCCCAGAAACATTCTTTAGCATTGCCGGTGCAGTGGCCATTAATTCTGTCACGTAATTACTAACTCGGGCCGCACCTTCACCTTTACCTGTGTCGACTACAGTTAGATTATCAATAGAAGCAAGTGGCTGTGCAATCTTGCCAGCTAATTCAGGCAGCATCTTCATCACGATGTCGAGTATTGCAGCTTCTCCGTACTTTTGGAATGATTCAGCCAACTTCTCCTTCGCTTCTGCTTCAGCGAGACCCCGGAGACGGATAACGTCCGCATCTGCGGTACCTCTAGCTCGTTCCGAATCGGCCATCGCCTGACCATCTAGACGTTTCTGTGATGCAGATGCCTTGGCCTGTGTCTCGATGGAGTATTGCAGAGCATCCGCTTCGAGCATTCTACGCGCCTTATCTGCTTCGGCTCCAATTTCAACAGAATATCGATCTGCATCTGCCTTTTTCTTCACTTCAGCATCATATTGTAACTGACGAACTAAAATTTCTTTTTCTTGCAAGTCAACCTCACGGTTTTTGCGGACTATTTCTACTTTCATCTGCTCTTCTACCACGATCTGTTTAGCACGTGCTTCCTGAATATGATAGGCTTGGTCTGCCTCAGCCCTAGCTGTATCCTGCTCTTTCTTAAACGAAGCGACCTTCAACTCTTTCTCCTTGGATGCTTCAGCAATATTCGTATCTCTCAGTAGTTCGGCTTTCTGACCCTGCTCTTCTGCATTGGCTTTCTGAATCCGTGCATCACGTACAGCATCCGCTTCTGCAATTTCTGCATCACGCTTAACTGTGGCAATACGAGGTTTCCCCAGTGCTTCTAAATATCCGTGCTTATCACGTAAATCTTTAATTGTAAAAGAGACAATTTGCAATCCCATTTTCTTAAGATCCCTTGCAGCTACACCCTGTACTTCTTGCGCGAATTTGTCACGGTTTTTGTAGACTTCTTCTACGGTCATCATACCTAAGATCGCTCGAAGATGCCCTTCCAACACTTCCTGTGCTTCACCTCTGAGTGATTCAACGGGTTTTCCTATGAATTGTTCAGATGCAGTTACTACGTCTTCAATCGATCCCCCAACCTTGATAATGGCAACACCATCAGCCATAACCGGTACACCTTGCTCGGTATATACTTCAGGGGTTGAGACATCTAGCTTATGAGAAAGAAGTGAAATGAATTGCGACTGCTGGAATATTGGAAGGATGAAGGCTCCACCCCCACGAACAATTTTAATTCTACGTCCATCTTCGTCTGAAATATTGCGATTACCTAAGAAAGAACCTGTAACGATCATAGCTTCATCCGGTCCCACTGTCTTATAACGAGCCCAGAAAGCCAAACCAAGTACAACAATGACTGCAATTACAATAGCTGGAATAATTAAATAATCTGGTATTGATTCCATCATACGTCATCTCCCTTTTTCTCATCAAATTCCGTCACAAACAACACACCATCCACTTCATCGACGATAACAACTCGAGTACCAGCGATCATTACACGTTGTTCAAGACTTGAAGCGATATGTAACACGTTTCCTGCTCCCATCTTCACCATCACCTCACCATAACCTTGCTCAGGAAGTGGAATGGTGATTTCTCCAATTCTTCCGACCAGCTCATGGATAGAGTAACCGGTAGAGTTCTCACTGTTTTCCATCGGTTTGACATATAGAAAATACACAAGAACCGAAATGAAAACGGCAATTAGGATGGAGAATAACAAATTTGGTATAACACTTAAGCTGGTGTGCCGAGTTATTAAAATACCCGCTCCTCCAAATACCGTAATTGCGCTTGCTACCACCATAGGTTTAAGAATATCTACCGACATGAAATCCAAAATACCATCTAACGCGTTACTTAGTACATCCCCAAATAACACACTTACTATGGCAAACAGCACTCCTCCCGCTAGACAACTTAAATAAAGCGCCTCCATCATTTTCGTCCTCCTGTCGAATTTCTATATGTCTATAATAGCTTATACGTTGAATCAACCCTATTGTTTCAAATATTTCCTCTATTGTAAATAACCATGGAACTAAATCCGAAACCATTACTCAGAATAGATCTATAAATTAAATGAGTTGTGGTTCGGAAGTATTATTGTTCACGTCGAGGATCAACGACAATGAACAGAACGATTTTTTCAACATGTGCTGGAAGATGACATAATAAAAGGGACTAATCCCCTAGGTCAATATTCAGACCTTTAGGATAGTCCCTTATTTAGCATGTAACATAGCATTATTTGTTCAAATTCAAACATTAAAGTGACATGTTGTAAATCTCAATCACGTCTTCTTTATTCAATTTCTTGAAGTTACCGAAAGGACCAAAACGTAACGCTTTATCCGCCATCACTTCAATCTGACTTGCATCAATGTCATAATCGGCTAAGCGACTTGGCGCACCAATGGAATTCCAGAATGCACGTAATGCCTCAATGCCTTCAGCTCCAACCTGCTCATCACTTTTACCTGATGGATCAATATTAAATACATGAATGGCTAATCGCTTGAAGCGCGCAACATCAACGCTTTGGTTATATTTCATCCAGTTCGGGAACAAAATAGCCAATCCGCCACCATGTGGGATATCATATACAGCCGATACTGCATGCTCTATATTATGAGTTGCCCAATCACCGGTCATCCCCATATTCAGTACACCATTCAATGCCATTGTACCGCAATACATAATGGTCGAACGTAATTCAAAGTTCTCTAGATCTTCAATAAGCTTCGGCGCTGTCTCAATAACCGTACGTAGAATCGTCTCACAGAATCCATCCTGAACAGCAGTATTACTCTCTGAATGAAAGTAATGTTCTAATACGTGAGACATGATATCTACCATACCATACACGGTCTGATCCTTAGGCAGTGAAAATGTATGTGCTGGATCTAGAATAGAGAATGCAGGATATGCGAATGGACTGCCCCAGCCCATTTTCTCTTGTGTTACTTCATTGGTTATAACAGACCCGCCGTTCATTTCTGATCCCGTTGCCGCCATCGTTAATACGGTCCCCAAAGGGAGGGCTGCCTGAGGCGTAGCTTTACGCTCTAAGAAATCCCACATGTCCCCTTCATACTTCGCACCTACCGCAATAGCCTTAGCGCAGTCAATAACACTTCCGCCACCAACAGCTAGAATAAGTTCAATTCCGTTCGATTTACATAGATCTACACCTTTGTGTACGGTAGACAAACGTGGGTTAGGCTCTACTCCACCTTGCTCAGTAACTTCAGCTCCAATCTCCTTCAACAACGCTATGACATTGTCATAAAGACCACTCCGTTTAATACTACCGCCACCATATAGAAACAATACTTTATTTCCGTATTTAGGTACTTCATTTTTAAGTGCATCAAGCGTTCCTCTTCCGAAGATCAACTTGGTAGGATTATTAAATTCAAATGCTATCATAAAATATTTCGCCTCCGATGATAAAGATTATTTAGTTCCCGACAGATTATCAATTCACTTCGAATGATAATTCATCATTCCTATAGTATAATCCTTTCGCTATAGATGAACAAACCGCCCTCCCTCAAGAGGAAGAACGGTCGTTATTTCTTATTATATTAGATTAGGATTGCTTATATCCCAAATGCTGTAGGAATGACTTAAACGCTTGCTGACCTGCCTCTGTTCTCTTATATACACCTGCATGACCCAGAATCTCTACAAACTTAATCCCAACCTTATTTTGGACCAATTGTATAGCCTCATCTTTGTGGTGTTGATTGCCATGTTCAGTGATAAGTGACTTAATCCATTCCACATGTTGAACCAACATAGGAACTTCTCCCGCTACAGCTGAAGTGTACAACAATTCATCACCACTCAATATATCCGCAACGAGATCCAACTCTTCCTTCAGTCTTCCTGGTAATATAGCCAGACCCATCACTTCAATTAAGCCAATATTCTCTTTCTTGATATGATGCATCTCTGGATGCGGGTGGAAGATTCCATCCGGATACTGTTCGCTAGTACGATTATTACGCAGTACAAGATCCATCTCATAAGCACCATCTTCCGTACGATGCACGATTGGTGTCACAGTGTTATGTGGAACAACTTCCCCAGACTCGTTCTGAGTAAATGCCAGAATATCTACTTCCGGGTCACTATATTGCTTCCATGACTCGTAAATGTTATTCGCACATTCGAGCAGGACCTGGCTATCTAGTGAATTAAGACGTAATACGGACATCGGCCACTTCACAATACTGACAGCTACGCAAGGATACTCATTGTGCGAGAACACCGCTTCTTTAGATGCATTTTGAATCGGGAACGTATGGCGTCCCCCCTGAAAATGATCATGCGTCAGAATGGATCCCCCAACAATAGGTAAATCCGCATTAGATCCAATGAAATAATGCGGAACAGCATCTACGAAAGACAGGAGCCTTCTCAACGTATCCTTGGTCAACTTCATTGGCACATGGTCACGGTGAAGTACGATGCAATGCTCATTATAGTACACGTAAGGTGAGTACTGGAACAACCAAGGCTCATCATTCATCACCAATGGGATTACCCGTAGATTCTGACGTGCTGGGTGATTAATCCGACCTGCATAACCCACATTTTCCCGACATAATTGGCACTTGGGATAGATTGGAGGTGGAAGTAATTTAGCCATCGCAATCTCTTTCGGATTCTTTTCCGGTCTAGACAAGTTAATGGTCATTTCGATGTCGCCATAAGCCGTTGCTTGCTTCCAATATACATTCTTGGACACGCGGTCCATTCGGATATAGTTAGAATCGATGTTCATTTTGTAAAAATGTTCAGTTGCCGCTTCTATCCCCTGATTCCCTGCGGTAGCTTCGAACTCTGCGATCACTTCCGATGGACGTGCCATCAGGAGTCCCATGATCTTAGAATCCAACAGATCACGATAAGTATCTGTATTTTGAGGGATAAGTCCAATCTGGTATCCGTATTGAATCAATATATCAATTATGATCTGTGGACTATCTTGTGTTGAATGATCTATTTCTCCAGCAAACGGTTCACTGAAATGAAAGAGATCCATTAACATGTTACGACTATAGTCATAATCCTCTTCTTTAATCAAATCGTGATCAAAGGCAAAACCCACCAACCGTTCAATCGCATGTAAAGCTTCATCTTCTTCATGCGTTCTTGTTGTCGCGATATTCATGGTCATCCCCCTTATTCTCCGTAACCTTGTGGATGAGACTGATGCCAACTCCAAGCACTTTGAATGATATTGTCTAGAATATCGTAAGATGGATTCCAACCAAGGACAGTACGAGCCTTATCCGAAGAAGCGACCAATATGGCAGGATCGCCTGCACGACGTTCTTGCATCACGACCGGAATATCAAGACCCGTAACTTTCTTCGCGGTTTCAATCACTTCTTTAACAGAGAATCCTTTTCCATTACCTAAATTAAACACGTTACTTTCCTTATCGCTTCTTAGGTAATTTACCGCACGATAATGTGCATCAGCGAGATCACTTACGTGGATGTAATCACGGACACAAGTTCCATCTGGTGTAGGATAATCTTCACCGAATACAGAAATATTTTCTCTTTGTTTCAATGCAGTTTGCAATACCAAGGGAATGAGATGACTCTCTGGTCGGTGATCTTCACCAATTCGGCCGCTAGCATGTGCACCTGCCGCATTGAAATAGCGTAGTGCCACATATTTAATGCCCAGCACTTTATCGAACCATGACATCATGCGCTCCATCATCAACTTGGTCTCTCCATAAACGTTGGTAGGCTCAGTACGATCACCCTCAACAATCGGTACCTTCTCAGGTTCACCATAAGTAGCTGCTGTAGAAGAGAATACAATTTTACGAACGTTAGCAGCATCCATAGCTTCAAGTAAACACAATGTGCCAAATACATTGTTATCATAATACTTAACCGGGTTCTGCATGCTTTCTCCTACAAGAGAATTCGCTGCAAAATGAATAACCGCATCAATATCATTCTCACCGAACAACTTCGCAAGTAATTCTTTATCTCGCAAATCTCCTTCATAAAGCTTACCACCAAGCAGGGCTTCACGATGTCCTGTCTGTAAATTATCAATCACAACGACTTCTTCCCCAAGATCAAGTAATGCCGCCACCGTGTGTGAACCAATATACCCTGCTCCGCCCGTTACTAAGATTGCCATATTACATCTCCCCCTTGATCTCTTTTACGCCATCGCCCACGCCACACACATAGAATTCGCCTATAAACCCTGTTTTTGCTCTATAATTATCGCCGACTTGTTGGACGAATTGCTCTACGGAATCCTCATGTACTAAAGATACTGTACAACCACCAAATCCCGCTCCCGTCATCCGTGCACCAAGTGTGCCTGGAATGCGCCCCGCCTCCTCAACCATCACATCTAACTCCACACAGCTAACTTCATATAAATCACGCAATGAATCATGAGATTGATTCATTAATTGACCGAATTTCTCTAGATCATGGTTTGTCAAAGCTTCCACAGAATCTAACACACGTTGATTTTCTTCAACGACATGCTGGGCTCTGCGTCTAACGGTCTCATCTTGGATATATATCTGTAGTGATTCAAATTGGTCTGGCTTTAATTGGGCTAGATAATTCAAATCCGGAATTTCTTTCTTCAGGATGTCCAGAGCGACCTCACATTGTTGACGCCGTTCATTGTAAGCAGAATCTACTAGTCCTCTACGTTTATTCGTATTACCGATCACTAGTTTGTAAGAACCTGTACGAAAAGGAACATGTTTATATTCCAATGTATCGCACATCAACAGAATTGCATGATCTTGTTTACCATTGGCTACCGCAAATTGATCCATAATACCTGAATTTACACCAACATACTGATTCTCAGCCCGTTGTGACAGGCACGCGATTTCAACCTTATCAATCGCCTTCCCTTCCAACGTTAGCAACGCATAGGCCGTAACGACTTCGATCGAAGCAGAAGACGATAGTCCCGCGCCATTTGGAATCTCTCCTTGGAAGTACAAGTCATAGCCTTTAGTCAATTTACAACCAATCTTATCCAGCTCTACAATGACACCAATAGGATAATCAATCCATTCATCCGTCTTGTTTTCACCTATTTCTTTAATATCTAGTGTCGCTTCAAACACTATGTTTGTAGATGCGAAATGAAGCTTCAGGTCATCTCTTTCTCGAATTATAAGTGTCGTTCCAAATTCAAGTGCTGCAGGCAGAACGTAACCACCGTTATAATCTATATGCTCTCCAATCAGATTAACTCGACCAGGTGCATTAAACACATGCTCATTATGTTTTGACTCTCCGAATTTGCTAATAAAGGTTTGTTTCAATATTGGTGTTTGTGTACTCATGTGCTTTCACCTATCCTCTCGATATCACTTTTCCTTAGTTCTAGTATAAAAGAAAACGCTATCTATGATAATGCAATCATGTGTGTTTAATATGGATAAATGTGACCTTTCGAATTATAATGGAATTCAATAGTTCTCACAAATAACATTCATACAGATAGGAATGACACTCTCATGAACCTTAATCCGACCTATTTCGTAGCTGCTAACCCCGTCCACCATGACGGTCATTCCCTGCATGTCCTTTTTGCTGGTGAGAGCCAGACGAGCCCTTTACATGCTTTGGGTCCCAAAATTTATGATTATTATTTATTACATTTCGTCGAAAAGGGTACCGGCACCTTTCGTACCGAGCATCATATCTATGAACTCGGTGAAGGCTCTTGTTTCCTTATTCACCCTGGGCAGTTAGTTAGTTATGTCTCCGATACAGAGCAACCATGGTGCTACCGTTGGGTAGCTTTTGTCGGCCATGATGCCAAGACTATAGTTGCGGAAGCTGGATTTGTAGCCAATCATTCTGTCTTTACGTCCATAAAGGAAAATTCTAATATCCCTTTAGCTATTTCCCGAATGCAAGAAGTCTTTTATACGAAAAAAGAAAGTGCACATATGGCCTCTCTTGGTTATCTTTATCTCATTCTAGCAGAAGCGCAGGATGTTCTGTCGAGTCAGTCTCGACTAACGGGCACAGAATCCCAGGTGCAAAGAACCGTTAAACAAATGATCCTCTATATGTCCACACAGTTCGCCCATCCTGTATCGATCGAACAAATGTGTGACAGCTTAGGTTACAATCGAGCCTATCTTTCCCGCATCTTCAAGAAGGAAACGGGTCTCTCACCTGTTACCTATTTATTAAAGCTTCGGATTGATAAATCACGCCAACTATTACGTGAACGTCCTGAACTGTCCATTGAACAAATTGCCTCATCCATAGGTCTTACAGACGCCCTTTATTTCTCACGGCAATTCAGACGATTCTGTAGCATGTCACCTAGTGCATATCGTAACCGAACAGGGAGAAGTCCTGAGAGTTTAAGTCAGTCGTGATGTGATAAACAACGATGAAATTCTAAAAAAAATCCTGCTTATTCTGTATAGAATCAGCAGGCTTGGCTTACATAACAATATATAGTGGAATAGGTTAGTAATTTAATTAATTATCCGTTTTAAGAATAGTCTCGATACGTTCCAATTCCTCTTGAGTAAACGTAAGATTGTTCAACGCTGCTACATTATCCTCAATTTGGCTAACACGACTGGCTCCAATTAATACAGACGTCACTTTGTCCCCACGAAGTGCCCATGACAGTGCTAGCTGAGCTAGACTTTGACCTCTAGCGGCTGCTAATTGATTAAGAGCATTCACTTTACGCAACGCTTCAGGTGTAATGTTATCGTCATTCAGGAAGACCGATGTACTCGCTGCACGTGAATCTTCAGGAATGCCATTCAAATATTTATTCGTAAGAAGGCCTTGGGCAAGTGGTGTAAATGCAATACTACCGACACCATTCTCTTCCAACACGTCCTGCAATCCATTCTCAATCCATCGGTTCAACATTGAATAACTTGGTTGGTGAATAAGTAGCGGGGTACCCAATTGCTTCAAAATGAGGATCGCTTCCGTTGTCTGCTCAGCAGTATAATTAGATATACCTACATAAAGTGCCTTACCAGAACGAACAATATGATCCAATGCCATCATTGTTTCTTCCAGTGGTGTCTCCGGATCGAAGCGATGTGAGTAGAAAATATCCACGTAATCCAGATTCATCCGTTTAAGCGACTGATCTAGACTAGATATTAAACTTTTGCGTGAACCCCACTCTCCATAAGGCCCTGGCCACATGTAGTAACCTGCTTTAGAAGAGATAATCAACTCGTCACGATAGGACTTCAAATCTTGTGCTAATACTTTACCAAATGTCTCTTCTGCAGAACCCGCTGGAGGTCCGTAATTATTAGCCAAATCGAAATGGGTGATTCCAAGATCAAAAGACCTTGTGATCATATTTCGCGCATTCTCCAATGTGTTAATGCCACCGAAGTTGTGCCATAGACCTAAAGATACCGCTGGAAGCTTTAATCCAGAACGACCAACACGGTTATACTTCATCGTTCCATAACGTTCGTCATTTGCGATATATACCATATCATTTCCGCCTTTCTATTTATCAAGCTACTAAATAAAAGTTATAGTAAGCATCATAGTTCTTTTACTGCATCGATTGCAATAAAACGTTTACAAAGGCTATAGCAGCTTACTCACTTTTTCCATAACTTCCGCAATACGATCTGAAATAAGTAAATCAGCTTGATCATCGTAAGGTGTTGGATCTGCATTAAGGAGTACAGTTCGGCTTCCTTGGAAATAGGACACTAATTGCGCTGCCGGTTGTACAGTCAGTGAGGTCCCCCCTATAATCAGTAAATCTGCTGATGAAATGGCATCCATAGAACCATATAGAACTTGAGTATCCAAGGATTCCTCATATAACACAACATCAGGCTTGATGACAGCACCACAGGAAGGACAACGTGGGACAATCTCTACACTTGTAATAATGGCTTCCAATCCATAATATTGTGAACAGCCCATGCAATAGTTACGATGAATAGATCCATGCAATTCAAGGACGTTAGAACTTCCCGCCTTTTGATGAAGACCATCAATATTCTGCGTAATAATGGTCTTCAACTTTCCTAGTTTCTCGAGATTAGCCAGTACATTATGGCAGGCATTGGGATGAGCATGTTCATGAATCATCTTGCTGCGGTAGAAATCATAAAACACTTCAGGATGCTCAACAAAAAAATGATGACTAAGCATTACCTCTGGTGGATACGGTGAGTGCTGCTCGCTTTGATACAACCCTGCAGCTGAACGAAAGTCAGGGATACCACTCTCTGTAGAAGTTCCTGCTCCTCCAAAAAACACAATTCTACTACTCTCTTGAATCCAAGAGGCCAACATTTTTATCTTTTGCATACTCGTAGCACCTCCAAATGACTCATATATTGGATTCAACTATTATCAATAGCAATTCACTCTTGGGCTTTTAACTCCCCATAATCCGAGATCATCACGTCTGCATCAAGCAAACATTCCGTAGATTCACTTGAGGAAGATATGCCTATCGCTAGCTTCACGCCTGCTTGTTTCCCCATTTGCATATCTGCGTTAGTATCACCTATAACGACGATATTCTGAGGTTCAACACCAAGAGCAAGGGAGGCCTTTTCCACCATTTCTGGATGCGGCTTTCCTAAACTGACCTGATCACGTCCAATAATCACCTGAAAATAATGACTTATCTCTGCCCAATTTAATTGTTCGACAGTGAATGATGTTTCGTCTGAAGTCACAACCCCCAATTTAATGGATGCTGCTTCGCATTCCTGCAAGAAATCCAACAATCCAGGCATAGGAACTATTGGTTTGCTCTTTTGTACATCTAACATAGCATTTTTGCAAACCTGAATGGCTTGAACAAGTGCCTCATTCCATGGTACCCCTGCTGCATATAGCTGCCAGGCTAAGATTCCATGGGTTTCTTCTATTGTAGCCATCGCAAGCGGCCCGTGGAGATCATAACCGCATACTTGACCTAGTTGATCATGTTGAGTGCCAAGGACTCCAGCTTTGGAGCCCGTAAAATCCTTTCTAAAGAACGTAAGCCTCTCCTCCATACCCTTCAGCACAGAATCGGCCCAGTTTCCCCAAAGCATCATAAATTGAAACAAAGTACCATCTTTATCGAATAGAATTGCTTCACAGGGTACATTATATTGACCTGCTTGCAGTGTAGCCAATGTAACGCCTCCCTTGGAAACCTTATATTAATTATATTCTTATTTTCGAACGTTGATAAAGAGTTGTCAATACTTGTAACCATTTATTTAATTCGATACTTCGACACAGTTCTATGAAGTGACAGCGTTTTCTAAAGTGATATTAATCACAAAGTAAGCAGAACAGAATATAGTAGTTTTAAACTATAGAGAAATCAAAGAACCATGAGAGAAACACAATCCCTTGGATATGGAGATGGAGGAGACACATGGAGACACAGCTACTTAAACAAGGGGAGACTTATTTTCTTAATTTGCGCTTTCTACTGATTGTTACAGTATTTGTTGGTAACGCCATTGAACCGCTAATTCAGCAAATGAGTGGCCTCCATCAAATGTTTTTATGGATACTCACTTTTCATATGCCGTTATTCGTTCTTGTCACAGGTTACTTTGCCAAATCAGGATTAATGGGTGAAGCTGGTCGAAGAACGTTGACTCAAATCAGCTTACAATATATTATTTTTCAAAGTCTCTATTCCGTTCTAGATTATACGATATTTCAGGTTAAAGACATTCATCATTCCGTATTTGCACCCTATTTACTACTTTGGTTTCTAGCCAGTCATATCTGTTGGCGCTTGATAACAATCAGTATGCGAAGGTTATCTCCATTTCAGCAAATCGGTATCTCACTTATTCTAGGCGTACTCGTAGGATACCTACAACTTGACGGAGTATGGCTTAGCATCAGTCGAACCTTCGTGTACCTTCCTTTCTTCATGATAGGTTATCATTTTAACTTCTCAGCATTCCTTAATACGATCACCCGTTGGAAAAGAACTGGGGCTGCTCTAGTCTCTATAGGTATCTTCGTGATCCTTGGTTTATGGGGGACAAATTTGCCTGTTGGTTGGTTGTTTGGAAATATGACTTTTATGCAGCTTGGTCACCATGAATGGTACGCTGGGCTATTCCGTTTCGCTTTATATATTCTTCAATTCATCTCTGCGGCTGCTTTTCTGGCTTTTGTACCTATGTTTGAAAGTATAATGACAAACTTAGGACGCCGTACACTATATGTGTTTCTGTTACATGGTTTCATTATTAGACTAGCTAATACCGCCGGATTGTACCCACATATTCAAGGTACTATAGGTGCCATTCTTCTGATTCTTGGTGCTATAGCCCTTGCTATTCTACTGGCGCAACCATTTGTTCGCCGTGCAGCACATCCTTTAGTAGAACCTTCCGTCCATTGGGTCGTCTCTTTGGAAAATATAGCATTCCGTCGTTCTTTGTAATATTTCTATACTCTCTACCTCATTGTTGATATTGTTTATTCCAAAGACACCCCTCTACTAAAGTAGAAGGTGGTGTCTTGTTTTTTACTCTACGTTTGGTAGAAAAACCTAATCATTTGTGATAGACTCATTAAAAACCAGCTATACACTAACTCTGTTGAATAACCGTGTTAAAGCGTTGCTACTATAAATTATTTGGGGGGAACTATACATCATGAAGCCAAAGAAAATGCGTTCAGATATGATTAAGAAAGGCTTCGATCGTGCTCCTCACCGCAGTTTATTGCGGGCTGCAGGCGTAAAGGAAGAAGATTTCGGCAAACCATTTATAGCAGTATGTAACTCTTATATTGACATCGTTCCAGGACATATCCATCTTCAAGAATTCGGTAAGATTGTTAAAGAAGCTATCCGTGAAGCCGGAGGTGTTCCCTTTGAATTTAACACCATTGGTGTAGATGATGGTATCGCTATGGGACATATTGGTATGCGCTACTCATTACCAAGTCGTGAGATCATCGCGGATTCTGTAGAAACGGTTGTTGCAGCACACTGGTTCGATGGTATGGTATGTATCCCGAACTGTGACAAAATCACACCAGGTATGATGATGGGTGCGCTTCGCGTTAATATTCCAACTATATTCGTTAGTGGTGGACCGATGAAAGCCGGTAAAGACAGTACCGGTCGCTCGATTTCCCTTACCTCAGTCTTTGAAGGCGTTGGAGCTCACGCCGTAGGTGCCTTATCTGACGAAGGTTTGCTAGAACTAGAACAATTCGGTTGTCCTACCTGTGGATCTTGCTCTGGTATGTTCACAGCCAACTCTATGAACTGTCTTGCAGAAGGACTTGGAATTGCGCTACCGGGTAATGGTACAATCCTTGCTGTAGCCGAAGAACGGAAGGATTTCGTTAGACAATCTGCTACACAATTAATGGAACTGATCAAGCTAGATATCAAACCTAGAGATATCGTTACCATCGATGCCCTTGATAATGCATTCGCTCTAGATATGGCAATGGGTGGTTCTTCAAATACCGTATTACACACACTAGCACTAGCACACGAAGCTGGTATTGATTACCCAATTGAACGTATTAATGAAGTAGCCAACCGCGTGCCTCATTTAGCTAAACTTGCTCCTGCTTCAGACTGGCACATCGAAGACCTTCATAATGCAGGTGGCGTAAGTGCTATTATTAATGAACTTCTGAAGAAACCAGGTGCAATTAACGGAGACTGTATTACGGTATCTGCTAAAACGCTACGCGAAAATGTTGAGGGCTGTGAAATCATTGATCAGAATGTTATCCATACTTTAGACAATCCACACTCGGAGCGCGGTGGACTTGCTGTCCTATTCGGAAATATAGCTCCAGGTGGATCTATCATTAAAGTAGGTGCCGTTGATCCTTCAGTAGGTGGCTATCACAAAGGACCAGCTATCTGTTTCGATTCCCAGGATGAAGCACTACACGGCATTACCAATGGTAAAGTAAAAGAAGGACATGTCGTTGTCATTCGCTATGAAGGACCTAAAGGTGGACCAGGAATGCCAGAAATGCTTGCTCCAACTTCCCAAATTGTTGGTATGGGTCTTGGTGCCAAAGTCGGCCTTATCACAGATGGTCGCTTCTCAGGTGCATCTCGCGGAATAAGTATCGGACATATCTCTCCTGAAGCTGCTGAAGGTGGACCTATCGCTTTCATTGAAGACGGGGATATCATTGAATTAGATCTTAACAATCGTACAATTCAACTTGAAGTTGATGATGAAGAATTTGAACGCCGTCGTGCGAATTGGAAAGGCTTCGAACCAAAAGTGAAAACTGGTTATCTTGCTCGTTACTCTAAACTCGTAAGTAATGCAAGTTCCGGAGCTGTAATGAAGATCTAATTTTGACAACTTTATTATAGTTGATGGATTGTCAAGCCCTATCTCACTTGGCTTGACAATCCACTACTTAAAAACAAGGGTGTTCCCCAGTCTGTAAAGACTTAGGGAACACCCTTTTAACTTATTAAGCAACCTCTCACATGGTAGTTGATATTTCTCTTTCTAGGCCTTGTGAAGATTCTCTTGTTATTATATTTTTAAATTTCTATTTTCCACAGATATGATTTTCTGAATTTTCGTCGTATTCGAACACCGATGCGAGCCAGTTCCTACATGATGTTCGTATAGATGTTCTACAGGCATAATGATCATTTTAGGAACCAATTTGCTTGGCGATTCCTTTAATCGATCCTGACCCGCAGGATGAATAATGCTCATTAGAATTTTCAAATAAACTTTCGTCGATTTCGCAAACCAACCATCCGGTAAATCTCGAATACTAAATCCGAATTTTTCCGGTCCTCGATTGATCATACTTACACCATAGAGTGCTTTAGCATGTCTTAATTCATCATTTTCCATTAATTGATGAGCTAAAATTGGTAGTTCTTTCTCCATCGAACGAATCATTTGAATGGCTAAATGCACGGTCGAACGTGACTTTACACCTAATTGAAATAACTTCTGATTGTCAAAATGTAATTCAATAATCGAATCGCCTTTTTCTAATCTTGAGCCATTATCCAAGGTGAGCGCTTTCCCTCTATAGGAACGTTTTCGATAATGAAGAAATGGATCTGCTGGGGTGACTGTCTTCAGCTGGAATATGAAATGAAATACCATCTCCCACATTAACCAAAGCTTAACAACAGCCATCTTCCCACGCGACAGTTTAAATTTAGGAGCGCTAGCTTGTATCATCTCGTCAATACGGATACTTTGTAAATTACGACGTTTTGCTTCCTGCAGAACTTGTTCGAGTGCAATCAGCATTTGCTTAGGTGCATCAGTATTAGCACCGACGGTTGACCCGCAGTCATGCAGAAGCATGACTGCTCCAGGTTTAAGCTTATTCAACATTCGTTGTGCTAATTTGTCAGATCCCATCTTGTCGCGCCAATCACCAAACATAGCTGACCATAATACGATTTTAAATTGATTGCGTTTGGAGAAATCGAACAGGTTTACAATTCCCCACGGTGGACGATAATATGATGTTCTTTGCCCAGTTATGGTATAAATGATTTCATCTGTTTTCTCGATTTGGTTGCGTACCTCAGCAGGACGCATGATCCAATTAGACTTGTGTATGTAGTTATGAATCCCAATAAGATGTCCTTCATCGAACATACGTTTTATTAAATCTGGATGTTGTTCAGCATTTTTCCCTACCACAAAGAACGTTCCCTTTGCATTATAGCGTTTGAGTAAATCAAGTAATTGGGGCGTATAATGTGGATCGGGCCCGTCATCAAAAGTAAGCGAAAACTCACGTTCACTTTTCCCCTTACGAAACACTCGAAATCCGAAAATTCGGGTGATCATGCCTGGGATAAATGCATAGAAGGAAGAAATATAAAACAACCAAAGCAGCAAAGTCTGCATACCATCCCCCCTACTTTTCTCTGATTGACTTTGTTATGCTTTTATGAAAGATTAAATCAAAAATCACCATCTATTATTTTATCATATCCTTGGAATGTATAGGCGATTTTTTTGATATCGTGTACAATGAAATACAGTATGACCTAGCCTATGGATAAAGGAGATGTTTTTAGACTATGCTACCGCTTTATAAAAAGTATTGGCGAACATTTTTTGATATTGGATTAATTGCATTAACTGTGTTTTTGACCATGTTTATTTTCAGTAAACTATATCAGCTAGCAACCCCTGTTTTTTTGTCCTTTATCATCTTCTTATTGATTGAACCACTTGCTAAGTTTCTGCACAAAAGAGGATTAAATAAGGCTCTCTCTTCTGCCATTTCAGTATTGTTATTTGTTCTTGTCATTCTAGGGGCCTTATTAGTAGGTGGAATCATTGTCATTTCCCAAATCTCACAAATGCAAGATAGATTACCCTACTATACCAGAGTATTTCAATGGCAATTCACGCAATCATTAGATTTCTTACATAACAAGGCCGATTTACTCCCCCCTAACCTCACGGAAAAAATGAATGAATATTTCACGCTTTTAACAAATTCCGCTTCCGATATAATAATTAATTTCTTGAAATATTTATTTTCAGCCTTCACTTCATTTTCATCTTTCCTTGCTAACTTTGCTATTGCCATTATTTTAGCTTTCTTCCTGAGCATTGAAATTGAAACATGGCGTCGCATTGCTAGCGATAAATCACCCAAGACGTTTAAGAACGCATACATATTCCTTAAAAATAATGTATTCAAATCCATCGGTTCCTACCTTAAGGCGCAGATGATCATGGTCATTATTTCTTTCGTACTTTTATATATCGGTCTCTTGATATTAGGTACTGGAAACGCGTTGTCACTAGCCCTTATCTGCGCTCTACTTGATATTCTTCCGCTCGTCGGAGTGCCTGTCATCTTCATTCCATGGATTGTCTACCTACTGATCGTAGGTAATATAGGTCTTGCGATTGGTCTAGGTGTCTTACTCATTATTATCCTGATCACACGACAGTTGCTGGAACCCAAACTAGCCGGTAATTCCATTGGTGTAACGTCTGCATTCTTAATGCTCACATTTATGATCATTTCATTATCACTATTCGGAGTTTCAGGTCTAATTCTTTCACCTATACTACTCATCTTGATCAAAGAGTTACTCATGCAAGGATACCTGAAACGTTGGATTAGGCTACCGCGCGAAGAATTTGAGGTATCTCCCTTTGATATGGGTCAACGAACTGAATCAGAAGATGAACCTATTGAAGAAGATAACAAACCCATAATCTGACCAAAAAGTGCTGTTGCTTTGTTCTTTGAATCTGGAGCTACGTGTTGAAATAACACTGCAACAGCATATTTCGGTTGATTCACAGGACCATAACCTATAAACCATTGATTATTCTTAGGGTTCCCCTTCAATATTACTTGGGCTGTTCCAGATTTGCCAGCTAGTGGCCATTCAGAACTAGACAAGGATTGTCCGGTTCCTTCAGTAACTACTTTTCTCATCCATAAGGTTAGGATCCTTGCAGTCTCGGGTTGTATACTTTTCTCTGTCTTTGGATACGCATGAGGCGTCAGTTTCTTCATAACTTGTCCATTATGATAAGAGATACGATCTAAAATTCGAGGTGCTTGAACTTGACCTTTATGGAGAAGAGTTACGACGAGATTCACCGCCTGTAATGGTGTCATCGTCACATTTCGTTGTCCAATTCCAGTCTGAGCTCTAACTCCTCCATCATATGGAGATGAAGACGGAGCAAAAATAACTCCTGCATCCTCATGATCCAAAGGCTTCATGATTGACAGGCCAAGAATATCATGATCCTCCCACCCTACCATTCTTCCTAATCCCAACGCTTGAGCTGTATTTTGAATTTGTTCTGCTGTAAGCCTTTCAGCTAATGTAGCCAACACAACATTACATGATTGGGCATATGCTTGTTCTAGCGTTAACGTACCATGTCCTTCTTCTTTCCAACAGGATAATCCATACTTCCCATAATGTCCGGTACAATGAAATTTCTCATGGGTTGATGTCACTCCCGCCTCTAAAGCTGCAGCTGCTATGACTGTTTTAAAAATAGAGCCCGGCGTCACCGCCTGTAATGCTTTGTTATTCCATTCACCTTGTTCTGGATGGATTTCCTGGGGATTGTAGAAAGGCGCAGACACCATCGCTACAACATCTGCATTGTGAGTATCAAGTACGACTACCGAGCCTTGTTTCATACCTGATTGCTTCGTTAGCTTTTCTATTTGTTTCTGAAGAGCTCCATCTATTGTAGTTATAAACTTCAAAGGGTAATAAGGATTATCCGGAGCCTTCACTCTGATACCAGTGCCTGAAATAGGCTTGTTCTTTCCATCTACCGTATAATAAGCAATCGTTGGTCCTATTCCCTTTAGAAGCGGTTCCAACGTCCTTTCTAGGCCTGAACCTCCCTGTTTCGTATGGATTCTGCCGCTTGTAGGATTAAGCTTCTCAGACTGTTGTGTCAAGTACCCTAACCATTGATTTCCTGAAAGATGGTCATTATATCTTTTATTATATGGCAACACTTTTATCCCATTTAAGTTCATTTTCATAATGAGGTTAGCCTGATATTCAGTTAAAGACAAAGGATCTCCTCCTTTGCTACTTCGCCAAATCATAGGCTCACGCAGATTACCCCATATTTCTTGAAAAGAGGACAAGCTTGTTCCTAGAACTTCTGCAACCTTCTCAATGCTAGACTCTATTGTGCGATTCTTTAGCATACTTCTATCCATAGGAAATAATACAACGGCCGGAATCGTTTCATCAGTTAACGATACCCCATGCTGGTCATAGAATCTACCACGTCCTGAATCGAGCATAATTGCTCGTTCCCTTTGAAGAATAGACATCTCTTGAAGCGTATATTTACTTTCTGGCAAGAGTGTTATTCTCATCAGAAATTGAATGTATGCTAAACGAATGATTAGGATGACTATGATGCCTGTCAGCATGACCAGACTATAAAAAATACGTTTTTTTTGCTTCAATGTCATGTTAGTTCCTCTTCTAAAACTTTTCACCTAGTATGTCCTCTTTAACACTTAAACAGCCCTACTAAATTTTCAGAACTCGAAAAAAAGGATCTCTCAGCCACTTACATGGCTTGTGAGATCCTTTCTTCTCTGATTTATCATAAACCAATAATTACACCGTAAATCGAGATAATGTTACTTTCAATTCATTAGATACATTCTCTAATTTCCCAGATAATTGTACCAGTTGATTACCAATACTCTGTTGTTCATTACTGAGGGAAGCGACTTCTTCCGAAGTTGCAGAAGATTCTTCTGCAACAGCACTAACATTAGACATTGCTTCTGACAAGATCGATTGTGTCTGACTTAATCCTTCAATTGATGTTGTTACCGAATCTAATCGCTGAATATATTCACCCATTTGCCCTTGAACAGATACGAAAATATCATTCGTTTCCTTCACAGCTGTCATTTGATGCTGGAAGAGTGGATAAGCTTCTGAAAGCGCACTTACGGTCTCATTCATTTCACTCATGATTCGTTCAGTAATTTGACCTACCATCTCGATGGACTTTCTGGATTGATCAGCCAATTGCCGAATTTCATCAGCTATCACCATAAATCCTTTACCAGCCGCACCTGCACGAGCGGCTTCAATGGTTGCATTCAGTGATAAGATATTGGTCTGCTTCGTAATATTCTGCAACACTTCAAGTACTTTATTAACGGACAACGTTGTCTCTTTCAGACCATCCACTTTTGTCATTAAGGAACGTGTCATATCTTCTGTCTGATGAGTCTTATCCAGCAAATCACTTAGTTTCTGTGTGCCTAACTCACTGGAATTCTCAACATGTCGGGCCGCTCTGCCCATCTCAACATTCGCATTTATGACCACTTGCATCTGCTGCGCAATATGATCGGTGAGTTCGTTCCCCCGCTCCGCTTCTGTCGCAAGACTGCTAGCGCCATTAGCGATTTCTTCCGTTGCAACAGCAATCTCACGGGCTGAAATAGCCGTTTTATTCGATGCATCTGACAATTCACTAGCCGTGTCCAAAACTTCTTGTGCCGTATTGTTGGTCTGGTTAACTAAAAGTGTGATTTGTTCCATCATCGTATTAAAGCTTACAGAGAGTTGTCCTATCTCATCTCTGGACATATGTTGAGAGCGAACTTGAAGATTCCCTTTCGACCCTTCAATCATAAGATTCCTTACAGTAATAAGTGGACGAGCAATCATGCGAACCATCCATATGCCAATCAAAACTGCGATGACTGCAACGGCTATTGCAGACCAGATCGTAAAGTTGAGAATACCATTAGCACTCTTTATCAGTTCTGAAGTAGGTATCGTTGCTATCAGTTTCCAGCCCGCTGTTTTAAGTGTGCTATATACAGCTAGAACCTCTTTACCATTCTCATCTTTAGCATTCAGATCACCCGAATCTTCTTTCTGATCTATCTTGAATGTTAACTTCGTCTTGGCGCCAGCCTTCTCTTGAACGCTAGAAGCAACGATCTGACCTTCATTGGTATTCAGCTCTAACTTGCTGCCGCTACCCAAGTCAATGCCCTTCAGTTGATCAAACAATATCTCCGGTTTCAATTCGATGATAACGACAAATGGCTTGCTCGAACCCGACATGGTTTTAAGCGAACGTGCCACTCTAAAGTTATCCTCGCCATTCTTTCCAGTCTCTGTTGGAAGCCATGTGGATTTACTCTTTTCCTTTAACGATTCAAACCAAGGCTCTGAACGAACTGTATCTAAATCCGTCACAAGCGTTCCTCTTGCCATTGGTTTCATTTTAGGATCTGGCGGAACGATAATTATGCCCTTAATTTTGTCATTTGCATTGATTTGACCATTAAATTTGTCATTAACTTTCTTAGTAATCATAAATAAATCATACTCTGACTGTCCTGGTTTGAATAGGTCCCCCATAATAACCTGCATATCAGTATCAAAAAATAATTGCAACATTATGTCTTCATATTGTCCCAGAATAATATCTAGTTTCTCAGACGTTTGAATAATCGTTTGCCGGTTAGCATTCGCAGCCGTATCCTTAATGGTACTTTTTGCCTTTATGTATGACATAACTCCAACAAGCAACACAAACGCTACAATGGCTGTGAAAAATATTAAAAACAACTTAACTCCTACCGATTTCGAAGGATTTAAGTTTCTCCAGGTTGAACCGTTAATTTCTTTAGGGGAATTTGATTCAGTCGGTTTTTTACCCTTTCCCTTAAAAAAACCTCCTATCTTTTTCAACTTCGTTTTCATTTGTTGTTCTTGGATCTTTTTTTTATTTTGATCTGTTCCCATAAATATTCACCTGCCAGTATATAGTGTGTATGACATATCTTAAAAAAATTACTATCTTATAATGTTAATATTCGACAATATGTCTTAATAATCCTCTATAGTTAATAATAAATTTACAGTTAATTTTACAAAAAAAATAGTAGAGTCTTTGTTCACAAGGACAGAGACTCTACTATAGATATTTGAGAATAAAAGATTAAATAATCACTTTCTCTTACAACGCATCATGTCAAAATAATTTACAGGTTGATCTACCTTGATAACTACTCGTTGCATTGCGTGGCGAGCTGCATCCAACACGTTACCTTTCTCATCCCAGATCATTTCTACACGTTGCTTGAAAAAAGTTCCTCCCGGTCCAAAGAACTCTATCTCTTGACCAGGTTTGAAATGATTACGTTGCTGAATTAGCGCTTTGCCGTCCTCTGCATTATATTCTAATACTAATCCTGCAAAATCATACGGAGTAGTTTTTTCTTCAGGCTCATAGATGTGATCTTCATGATCAGGTGTATCATAGAAAAACCCAGTATTTACAGGTCGATTTGCCGCTTTATTGATCTCCTCTACCCATTCAGGCTTTAGTACATAATGTTCTGGATCTGCCATATAGGAATCGATCGCTTGACGATAAGCATTAACAACAGTAGCTACATAATGTAGTGATTTCATTCGCCCTTCTATCTTGAAACTGTCGATCCCAACTTCAATAAGTTCAGGAATACTTTCCAACATACATAAATCTTTTGATCCCATGGTGAATGCATTATCTTCCGGTTGAAACAATGGATTTGGTGTTCCACCCTTCTCGGATGATGTTACTTCTTCATGATCCTGAGCATCCTCTTCGGACACCCAAACTTCATTCGAAGGTGCCTCTTCAAATAGATCATAACTCCAACGGCATGATTGGCAGCAGCCTCCGCGATTAGAATCCCGATCAGTGAAATGATTAGAAAGTACACAACGACCCGAATAAGAGGAACACATAGCTCCATGAACAAATGCTTCAATCTCCACATCCACATGTTGTTTAATTTCAGCTATTTCCTGAAAGCTTACTTCACGTCCTAAAACCACACGTGGTAGGCCCTCCTCTTTCCAAAACTTAACTGATTGCCAATTCATCGTGGATTGCTGTGTACTCAAATGTACTTCTATCTCAGGAACAGCCCGTTGTGCAATTTCAATAATCGCCGGGTCTGCTGTAATAATAGCCGCAATACCAACTTCATGAAGATTACGCAAATAGGTTTCTATACCCTCTAAATCTTCATTATGAGCATAAATGTTTGTTGCCACAAATACCTTAGCTCCATACTTCCGAGCAAATTCTACACCTTCACGCATCTCTTCAAAGCTGAAATTGTCCGCGTTAGAGCGAAGACCATACACCTGTCCACCAATATAGACTGCATCAGCACCATAATGTACCGCGAATTTCAATTTCTCTAAGTTACCTGCTGGAGCCAAAAGTTCGGGTTTGTCTAGACGATATCGCTTGCCCGTATACTTAGGTTGAGACATGACTTCCATTTCTGTTCCACCTCACAATATCTATAATCAATACACCTGTTCTTTATAAAAGAATCCAAAAGTCAACTCGCGATCGGAGTCTTGAACCTTCCGGATATTATCCATATCCTGCTCCTTGAAGCTATAGTTCGCTGGGTCAGCCATATAAGTATCAATGGACTGTCTGAACGTTCTTACAACGGTCTCATTGTAAGACAACGGCTTTAATAAACCTTCCACCTTGAGACTATTCACACCTGCTTCTAAAAGCAAATGTAAATCCTCCAATATACAAATATCATCCGAGCTCATAATATGAGTACCATTAATATCCTCGTATATCGGATACTTCTCACCTGGGCGTTCTGCTTCAAGTAGGAATAAACCTCGTTCTTTACCCAGACTACCATCATCTATAGGTCTACCTTGGTGCAACATATAACTTCCCACTAAACTTCGCTTAGAATGATAGATATTCGTCATGCCATGAACCTGAACCTGCGACTCCACTTCAAGATGACCCTTCATACCTGTAATCTCATCCATATTAAGTTCTCTGGCAAATACCACTCGATTTGCCCCTCGGCGTCCCCAATAGTTCGCTGTTGCATAATTTGTAGTCGTCATTTCTGCGTTCCAATGGAGTTTCATCTGTGGAGCGTAACTTTTGACCGCCATTAAAACAGATGGATCATTAAATTCGACAGCATCCACACCCGCTTCTCCCAATGCTTTCACATAATCCGGAAGAAAGTCTAATAGATCATTAGACATCAAATTCTGGAGACTTACATATACATGTATTTGACGAGCATGTGCTTGCTTTACGGCTTCTTGAATATCCTCGATCGAGAAACTTCCTGCTAACCTCATTCCGAATCGATCATTTCCAATCAGTAGGGCATCTGCCCCGGCGTCTATTAAAGTTGAGATCTCATTCAAGGATCCAGCCGTTACCAGAAGCTCTGGTTTTTTCACCATGTTGCACCTCTTTTATTTTGACATACTTTTGCTTTTTTCAATATTCACCAAATGTTCTTTATACGTCTTAGCAAATAAATGCGTTTGAGTTCCATCTTTCTTAGTTACATAGAAAAAATACTCGGAAGGTTGCGGTTCAAGTGCTGCCTTAATTGAAGCAAGGCTTGGGTTGCTTATAGGGCCCGGTGGAAGACCTTTTTTTAAATAAGTATTATAAGGACTTTCAACCTCTAAATCTTTATAGAAAAGACGCTCCTTGGGTTTATCAAGCGAATATTGTACCGTCGCATCAATTTCAAGCTTTTGTCCTTTTTTCAATCGATTATCAATAACACCTGCGACAAGAGGACGCTCTGTATCTACAACAACCTCACGTTCCACCAACGATGATATGGTCAACAATTCATGTAGCGTAAGCCCACGCCGCTTCAACTTTTGTTCCAAATTCTCAATACTATTCAGCTTTTGCTCTAGTTGAGTCGTCATCGTCTTAATAATCTCAGCTTCCGTAATTCCCTTTTTCAATTCATAGGTTTCCGGAAAAAGATATCCCTCCAGAGCATGCTTAATTTCAGCATTCTTTGGTATGACTGCAGCTAAAGTCTCATTAGCTTGTGACGATTGGTTAGCTAATTTCAGAAAGGTTGTACCCTCTACAAATCCCTCTTTATCAAGCTTGTCTGCAATTTGCAAAACTGTAAATCCTTCAGGAATCGTGAAGCGAATCATTTCCTCTTTTACGACATCTCCATTATTTAGCATTGCTATTAATTCATCGTTAGACTTTCCAGGTGTAGTTGCATAGATTCCAGCTTGAAAACGACTTCCTTGATCTTTCCATTTTAAATATCCAATGAATATCAATTCGTTCTTTATCAACGCTTTCTCATGTAACAGTTCGGCTATTTGAGTCGTACCCATTCCTTGTTCAATTGTAAACTTTACAACTTCATCGGACTTCTTAACGGGTTGCATGCCGTTCCATATATACCACGCCGCGCCGCCTACAGCCAAAACTAGGAGCAGTAGTATAATACCAAATACTTTAAAAATAGTTTTCATGGAAATCCCCGTCCCTTCACAGCCAAAAAGGGCGGAATAATCCACCCTTCCGGCATTTCCTATTGGAATGAGTTGTACACTAAGATACTAGCAGCGTATGAACGAACTAAATATCGTTTTCTTGAGGGAATGTTAATTCATCATATAATTCAGCGATGTTCTCCCATTCCTCATCGTCGTCAATCGTAACAAGTTCTAATTTACCTTCAGCAGAAGTGATGATTTTAAGGATATCATATTCATCACTATCGTCATCCACTCTTAGTAGAACAGCATAACTTTGATCCCCAACAACAAATTCAGCTGTTAGATCATATACGGATGTTGTGCCTTCTTCATCTTCCAATTCCACTGTAGGACCGAAAGCTTCCTTTAGACGATTACTCCATTCAACCTGATCACTGGATAACTCAGTCATCTAATTCCCCTCCATCGAGTTCAGCAACAAGCGTATTGAAGGTTTCTTCAACGATTGCCCATTCCTCATCACTTTCGATCATGTATAACTTGATATCGTCCCCAACTTCATCTTCCTCATAACGGAATGCATAGACTTCATCTGTCTCTTCATCCTCTGAATCCATGGGTACTACCATCATATATTTCGCATCGGAATCATCTACTTCGAACTTCATGATAACTTCAAACTCTTCTTCATTACCTTCATCATCGGGAATATATATAATTTCCGGTTCTTCTTCTCTACCCATATTGTCATTAGCCATTTATATCACCCTCACCTTATACTCTTAGAATCTAAATAGTTTTGCAAAATCAAACTGGCTGCCATCTTGTCTATGACCTGTTTACGTTTCTTTCGGCTGACGTTAGCTTCAATTAATGTTCGTTCTGCAGATACTGTTGTTAACCTCTCATCCCACAGGTGAACGGGTAATTCCAGCAGTTCCTTTAGCTTATCCGCAAACTCTATGCAAATATCTCCTCGGAAACCTACTGTACCATCCATATTCTTAGGTAAGCCAACCACGATCTCAGCAATATCATACTCACGGACCAGAGCTGTAATTCGCTCGAACTCAATCCCTTCGCGACGACGTTCAATAACCTCTAGCCCTTGACCAGTCCAGCCAAACATATCGCTAACGGCCACTCCAATTCTGCGATCCCCATAATCCAGCCCCATGATTCTCATCAAGTTCTCCTAACGGTGATTGGCTAAATAAAATCTTACCAACTCTTCAATCAATTCATCTCGTTCTTTCTTTCTCACGAGACTTCTAGCATTTTTATGGCGTGGTATATAAGCAGGATCTCCAGATAAAAGATAACCGACAATCTGGTTGATCGGATGATATTCCTTCTCCGCCAAAGCATCGTATACCGTCAGAAGAATCTCCTTTGAAGAAACTTCTAACTCATCGCCATTAACATTGAATTTGACTGTCTTATCCATGGAATCCATTCACTACACCTCGCTTCTTTAAAACAACTTAAACATGTTTTAGCGAATACAATCCAATACATTTGTTTCTTTCACTATCATACCATATTCATTGTGCTGTAAGGAAATCTCTATGTGAAAAATAACCGAAAATTCCCCCATTATTATACCTTTAGACTCTGAGCTACGAGTTCATTGGCCAATTTCAAAGCTTCATCTAGCTTACTCGCATCCTTACCTCCAGCTTGAGCCATATCAGGACGACCACCACCGCCACCACCACAGACAGTAGCAATCTCTTTTACCAGTTTGCCAGCATGGAGACCTGACTTCACTAAATCTTGAGGTACGACTACAACAAAATTTACTTTATCTTCCATCGTTGCACCGAGAATTAGGACAGCATTTGGAAGTTTATCCTTAAGCTCATCTGCAAGAGAACGAAGAACATCCATACTTCCAGCATTGACACGAACCGCTAGTAATTCCACACCATTTATAGATATCACTTGGTCACTGAGCTTACCTGCTTCAATAATACTCATCTTGCTTTGCAGTGATTCATTCTCGCGACTTACATCTTTAAGCTGTACATGCAATGCATCAATACGCTTAGGAACATCATGCAGATTGGATTTAAGCAGTTCCGCTGATTGTTTCAATATGTCTAGTTGCCCTTCCATGTAAAGATATGCAAGACGTCCAGTCACAGCTTCAATACGTCTTACCCCAGAGCCAATGCCGCTCTCACTTACTAATTTGAAGATACCGATCTGTGAAGTATTACTTACATGACAACCACCACATAACTCGAGGCTGTACTCACCAACTTGCACAACCCTTACGATATCACCATACTTCTCACCAAATAATGCCATGGCACCTGAAGACTTCGCTTCATCAATCGATTTGAATTCGATATTGACATCAAGTCCATGCCAGATTTGTTCATTTACACGGCGCTCAATATCAGTAAGCTCTTCTTGAGTAATACTACCGAAATGTGAAAAGTCAAATCGTAAACGTTGTGTATCTACCAAAGACCCTGCTTGGTTAACATGATCTCCCAGCACTTCTTTAAGCGCTTTATGGAGTAAATGCGTTGCCGTATGGTTCTTCACGATATCAGAACGTTTCTCACGACTAACTTCTGCTTTGATCGTTTCGCCGACTTTTAACTCCCCATCTTCTACAACCACTCGATGCACGTGTTGACCTAATGGAGCTTTAAATAGTCCTTCCACTTTGGCCGTAACTTGGCCTCCTCGCAATAGTCCTTGATCACTGACCTGTCCTCCACTTTCCGCATAGAACGGTGTGACGTCGAGAATAACCTGACAAGTTTCTCCGGCTGCTACACTATCTACTAAGGCATCATTCAGAATGATCGCCATGACTTTAGACTCGGTTACGCAGTCATTATATCCAACAAATTCACTTTTAATCGTAAGATCAGAAAGAATCCCACCTTGAATTTGCATACTGCCACCATCATGTCTTGCAGCACGCGCACGCGTACGCTGTTCTTGCATCGCAGTATCGAAGCCTTCTCTATCTACGCTAAGTCCATGTTCTGTTGCATAGTCTTCCGTTAAGTCGAAAGGGAATCCGTACGTATCATAAAGTTTGAAAGCATTACTTCCACTTATGGTAGTCTGTCCTTGTTGCTTGGCTTGATTACTGATTTCTTCTAAAATAGATAATCCATCGGACAATGTCTCATGGAATCGTTCTTCTTCTGTCTTAATCACTTTTTCAATAAATTCACGTTTCTCGACAACTTCAGGGTAATAACCACCCATTACATTCCCAACGGTTTCTGTTAACGTGTATAGGAATGGACGATCCAGACCCAACACTTTTCCATAACGAACCGCACGACGAAGCAAACGACGAATAACATACCCACGACCTTCATTTGAAGGTAATACACCATCAGCAATAGCAAATGCGACTGTACGAACATGGTCAGCAATCACTTTAAACGCGACATCCTGCTCCACACTATCATTATATTTCACTTTAGTTAACGATGCGGTTTGTTGAATAATAGGTTGAAATAAATCAGTGTCGAAATTGGAGTCTACATCCTGTAGGATCGATGCCAACCGCTCTAGGCCTGCACCCGTATCGATATTTTTATTAGGCAATGGCGTATAGCTACCATCTTTATTGTGGTTGAATTGTGTAAAGACCAGATTCCATACTTCTAAATAACGTTCATTCTCTCCACCAGGGAACATCTCAGGATCTGACATATCACTTCCATAAGCTTCTCCTCGGTCATAGAAAATTTCAGTACAAGGACCACATGGACCTTCCCCAATATCCCAGAAATTATCTTCCAACTTCACGATATGATTCTCAGCTAGACCAATCTTCTCATGCCAGAACTTATAAGCTTCCTCATCTTCAGGATACACAGTTACAGATAAACGTTCCGGATCGAAGCCGATCCATTTCTTATCCGTTAGAAACTCCCACGCCCAAGTAATGACTTCTTCTTTAAAATAATCACCGATAGAGAAGTTACCTAACATTTCAAAAAAAGTATGGTGACGACGTGTCTTACCTACATTCTCAATATCATTTGTTCGTATACATTTTTGCGAATTGGCAATCCGCGGATTATCCGGCTTCTCACGTCCATCGAAATAGGATTTCAATGGTGCCATACCTGCATTAATCCACAAAAGGGAAGGGTCATTATGGGGCACCAACGGAGCACTCGGCTCAATCTTATGCCCTTTTTCTGCGAAAAATTCCAGCCATTTGGAACGAATTTCACTTGCTTTCATATCAAACGCCTCCATCATATAGGTCTAGCATATCCATGCTTCTAAACACAAAAAACGCCCCTGAATATTCAGGGACGATTATATCGCGGTACCACCCTGGTTATCGCTTTAGTTCAAGTCATCAACTTGTCCATTCTGGCGATCGCCTTTGTTACGGCTGCTAACGGGGTCCACCCGGTGAATTTAACTCACACTCCGAAATTAGCTTTCTGGCGGCTACACTTTCAGACTCTCTCAGCCTTCATGACTAACACCATAAAGGAGTCTGTTCTCTGGTTAAGGAACACCGTCGTACTTCATTTCATCGTCGATTTGTCATTTTTTGCTCATTATCAGTACAAGTATATAGAGGTCGCCCGCTTCTGTCAATCCAGCATTACACTGTCTTTCGCTTGATATAATACGCGAAGATATGCTGGATAATAACTTTCAAAACTGCCAATAGAGGAACAGCAATTATCAGACCTACGATCCCTGCAATTTCCCCGCCAACTAATAACGCAAATATGATAAGTACAGGATGTAAGTGTAGCTTTCTCCCCACAACTTGAGGTGAGATTACGTTACTCTCTAGTACTTGACACACGGTATTGACTACAACCACCATCAAGACCATTTTGAGAGATACCGTAGATGCCATGACAACCGCCGGAGCTGCACCCAAAAAAGGGCCAAGATAAGGAACCACATTAAATACGGCGACTACACTCGCGAGCAATAACGCATAGGGCATACCGACGATCATATATCCAATATAAGCGAGCACACCAATAATAAGGCAGACCATGAACTGACCACGTACATAACTGCCCAGTGCGCTATCGATTTCTTTTAACACAACAACGATGGTCTTTCGCCCTGAACGGGGTAAGTAGGATACAACTGTCCGCTCGAACACATCGAAATCCTTTAAAATATAAAATATAAGAAAAGGTACAATAAATATGTTAAGTACCACATTAATCGTATTCCCAATATTATTCATAAACGAAGATATTCCTTGGGCTAGTCGATCTTCCCATTGAAAGAACCAATCCATCACACCTGCTCGGACCCCCGACGGAAGAAGATTAGTATCTAAATTTGTCACAAAACTTTGAGCATGCATAGTCATCTCTGGTAGATGCTCATTCAATTCATCCAACTGCTCAATAAACATAGGAATCATATTCATAAGAATGACCACTAGGCATGATATGAACACTGCATATATGAGTAGTACAGCTATAATTCGTGGTACTTTTCGATTCTGAAGCATACTTACAACCGGATTAAGAACATATGAAATAATCATGGATACGATGAATGGAGCAAGAATTATTTTTAGAAAATGATAGACATTCATAAATAAAGGGCGTAGTAACCATATAAAATAAATAATAATCAGACCCAGTAGTACCCAAATCATTAAGCGAAACCATTTGTTGTGTGACATGGATTCCAACCGTTTATCCTCCTTTCCGGACTAGCTTCTACAAGTAGTATATGTACAGAACTTGCAGAATAATCTATAGAAGGAAACTAATCTGAAATCCTTAGTAACACTATTACGCAAAAACACCTCTGATTCATAGCCAGAAGTACTGGCCACGAATCAGAGGTGTCTACGGGTATGTAAGAAATACATGATTACAGGTATATAGAATGTACTAAAGTTTGCGCTCACAAGTTCAATCATTTTCCAAGTAGAAACGGCTATGCCGTCCTTTTCAAAGACGGTACCCGTTTCAGCGGAAATATAAGG